>ERZ724508.160-NODE-160-length-48219-cov-5.369072_pt1 | contig 48219 bp, 70 predicted proteins | sample MGYA00376041_ERZ724508 | MGnify/ENA primary metagenome ERZ724508 (study PRJEB28724, sample SAMN07190887) | wastewater metagenome | isolation source: effluent of sewage treatment plant in Hong Hong | place: USA: Christiansburg, Virginia | collected 2016-03-01 ...
GTAAAGTGCCTGTCCAATATCCTATAGCTTTGCTTGCCCGCTAGTGTTGTACCGAAGAGTAGCCATCAGAGCTTCATAGTCATTTTTGTGGTAGTTGAGACCAGCTTGTTGAAGAACCTTCTCAACCGCACCTGATAAATGTTCCCTCGAGACTGTGCTGATGTTATCTCCCAACGCACCTTTCAGCTTTCTATCGAAGTCTTTCCTATCAGGGAAAACTTTCTTGATGTCGTTGCTCAGTAGCCGAATCCTTTTTAGTTCCTTCTCGTAGTCGTTGTTTGACAGCTTCCTGAGATCATCAACATGCTTCAAGTAGTTGCGTTCGTACTGGTCCTTGAGCTACTTATGTCTACCCACGTGGTCTTCGAATTCTACATCGACTGGGCGTTTCTTCATGAGGATGTTCAGATTCTATTGCTCGGCGACTGCGCATAGCAGTTTCTCTTGGTTGACAATCCCGTTGGGGTGTTTAAACTGCTCGTACACGTTCTTGATTTCAGCGTCGCTGATCACTAAGTCAGTCAGATCCAGTTTCTTGAACACCTTTCGGAATTCGTCTTCGTTGAGGGGTATCCCTTGCTGGTCGTAGATTCTCATAGCTTCCTTTAACCTGAGGAAGCTGTTTCTCAGGATCAAGTGAACCTTCTTGCTAAAAGTACGGGGCTTATCCTTCAGTTCCTTATGGTCTTTCAGCTTCAGAGTCTCAAAAAAGATATTCGGTTTGGAGGTAAGGCTGATGAACTCTTCTATGCCAAGGGCAACAGAATCATGCACTTTATTGTTCGTCAGCGACAGCATCAACTTTATCTCATCGTCGTTCACATCGAACCCGAATTCTCTAACTAACTTCTTGACCCCGTTATTGCCGATCTTGCCATCGGAGTTAGCATACTGTTCATAGACCTGCTTGACCCGATGCTTATCTGCAAAGTTCTTGAGAAAGGCCCGTTTGATTTCCTTCAGCTTATGCATATTGATATCACGGGTCTCAAAGTGTTCCTTAATCTATTTCACCTCCTTGTTTAGGGTTTGACCGAGGGGCTCCACAACACCCTGAATAGGTACCCTTCTTTCGTAAGTCATCGCATACTCGTTCGCGCGGAAGCTATCGGCATTGAACCTGTTCGAGTGAAGTTACATATCATCGCCAGTATGCACAGACTCGTGGTTGCGTTGTTGGAAGGTGAAGGTTGTCCGCATGGGCTGTTGTTCATAAAGGCTCCTCGACTGAGCATGCTTCCTGTTGTTAATAGATTCCACAGTGGATTTGAAGGCAGCAGTAGCCGCAGCAGTCTTGGACAGGGAATTTGATGTGGCTGCGAGCTTGCCGTGAGCGGATTCGGCGAGTGATGCGGCGCGATTGAAACCAGGGAAACTCTGTTCGCTTGTCTCCATCCTGTTGGAGGTGCCCATCTGATGGCAACGATTCAGCCTGACTCGCATCAATAAATTAAATAAAGTGCCGCAAGACGATAATATATTTAGTATGAACGATTGGTTGAAGGTCATAGGAGAGAAGGTTCTCGAGAGCTGCAGCAAGCTTTCAGATGGGCTTTCGCAACCAACACAGAAAAACCAAAGAGGTTAACTACCTTCCAAGAAGTTGTAGTCTTGGGTGGGGGAAGTACCAAGTCTTGTAGAGAACCAGTTTAGTGATGCCATGCAAAAGCTAAACAAGAATCTCGGTGAGCAAGCTCAGCTGAGGAAATCGCTGAGGGAGGAAAATCAAGCAGAGGTAAAGCATAACGCCATGCAAAGCACTGAGCTTAACAACCTAAACGACCCCGAGTATCCAGAATAGTCGGAATTCAACCTGTCTCCGGTTGGCGGGTCATCCCCGATGAAAGCAGCAATTCACAGCCAGGATAAGGCAATAACCCTCGACCATATCGACAGTCTGCGTGCTGCCCCATAGAAGAAAAAGAGGGAGGAAGTTGCTCATTTTCTTGGTGAGTCGATCGCGAAGATTGTGGCTAGTAGCTCAGCTAAAACATCAAGCTTAAAGCAAGCACTTCTGAACAAAAACAAGGAAGCTATATTGATTGCCGACCAGCGAGGCGCCAGATCCAAGAAGCAGCAAACTCTTGCGAAGACAAAGAAGGAAGGAGTTCTCCAGTTCTTTGGAAATTTTGTCAGCAAGGTGATAGAAGCAGCCAGCAGCAAAACCAACAACCTGAAAGAGGCAATAAAAGGTAAAAACTCGGATAAGCGCGACTAAATTGTAGAGCACCATCCTCGTCGAAAGTCAAAAGAGAATCCAGAGACCCATCTCGAAGAAAGCCCCATCAAGCTGCTGAAGGATCCTCTTCCAGAAAAAATAAATCCACTGGAACACCGAAAACCGTCTCAGAAGACAATCGAGGAACTCAAGAAGGCGATTAAGGAGTACCAGAAGGAAGATGCGGATGAGGCCGTTGAGTCCCTCTCTAGAAAGCAAGTGACTGATGTCAGCCACAACGTATCAGCAACAAAGCTGGGACTGAACATGAGCAGCATTGAACACGATGCCCTCAATAAAGGCGCGAAATCATTTAAGATAAACCGAAGGAACCCAATGCCTAGTTCTCCACAAACCCAGGGTCAACCTCTAAAACAAATCTCCACCACTGGCCTACCATCGCTATCGGTTCCCAAAAACGTTGGTGACTTGCGTAACAACAGCTAAATGAAGAAGTCCAATGAAATGAGACTCAACGAAATCAAGATGTCCTATTCACACGCAAGGCGAGCTGAAGACACCTAAGACCGTTCCATAGACGCTAAACTTCGTCGATTAAGAAGAGACCATCAACCCAAACTCGATACATAAGCCATGGGGAAGTACGACTACCGAGGCCGAGACTTTTAGAATTCCCTTCAAATGAACATCGATTTCCTCCTGAACCTTAAGAAGGAAGGGACAGCCTCCAAGTTGATCAAACGAGAACTTGTGCAGGACAGCAAGATCAACAAAATTGTGGGCAATATGGTCAATAGCGACAGCTACCATCGGGTCATCGACAAAGACACTCGGGCCTTCCTTGAGGACATCCGACTGCCACCTTCGAAGAAGTAAGTCAAGGGCATCGTCAGGCAGAAGCCCTTTTCGATCTACCACCCGACCCAAAAGAACGAACTCTACCGACTTAACTGATCGTTGATTGGTATGACCATTTTATCAGTGTTTCTACGGGTAAAGGTGTAGCTGAAGAGTTGGCAAGAAGTATCGGTCCTTCTCCTGTACTATTGCCAACTCGAAGGCGTAGCGCTCGCTTTTGAAGGAAAGCTCGAAGACTGGGAAGTCCACCAATCGCATGAAGTTATCCAGCTTACTCTTTTCTTCCTGGCCGAGCTGCCTTGCGTAGATGAATCCCGAGAAGGTCACCAGAAATCTATCTCGGTCCTTAAGCACGAGATCGAGCAAGTATAGATCCTGGACACTTTAACTCATGCCCATCTTGTTGTCCAGCTTGAAGGTCTTCTGGACTGGAAAGCTATCGTTGATCTGCAGCTTAAAGAAGGCCTGCTTGTCGTTGTATTCAACTGGAAACACCTTGGTGTCACAGTGAGTGAATATCTGCTTTTCGGAGTTGTGAAAGCTCATGTGGAGCTAGAAGTCTGCCTGAAAGCGGAAGTACTGGCTAAAACTCTCATACTAGAAATCCTCACAGAGCTTCTTCTTCTGCTTGGTGAGTTCCAGCTGTCGGATTTTCTGTTGTCTCTTGATCTCCCTGCGAAACTAGGCAAGCAGCTCAACTGCTGAGTACTCGCCCAGCAGGTACAGGAAGTTGCTGTCACCTTCGAACATCGTGAACACCAGGTTCTTGTCGAGGTAGTAGTTGAATGCTTTTTGGCGTATGGCCATGTCATAGATTTACTCGGGAAAATACTGCCGACGAATGGTGTGACTTGCCTTGTATTTCCGACTTTCGAAGGTGAGCTCTAAGGTTATTTTGTCCTTAAAGAGATTTGGAGGGCTGTTGAAGTCGAACTTCAGGGTGTTCACATCTGTGCATTTGAACACAAGGTAGCTCGAGAAATTGAAACTTCGAAGCTTGTAGGGCACACTTGACAGTGCCAGCTTATTGATCTTGATGTGTAGCTGGAGATTCAGTTTGGCAAGCAGCTTATTCGCAATGTTCTCTTTCGTGGATCCGTAGTCGAACAGTCGCACATAAGTCTTTTCGAACTCGCCGTACGAACGGATAAGGTTGTCTATCCACAGCTACTTGGCGAGGACGGTCAGCTATCGAGTATTAGCCACCTTAGTACGCACCTTGAGCCTTTCCCAAATGGTTTGGAAGCCCTAACCTTAAACGACTTCCCTCCAGCCTCTGCAAACGTGGAGGAGTTTGAACACATCCCATACTGTCTTGCAGACAAACTGGAAGATCTGAACGTAAACTCCTTCGGGGAGGCCTGCCCAGTCTAACTTCCAATCCTTCGCAGGTATGGAACCCTTTAAGCTGCTCTTTGGAACCTTGCTGCTGGCAATATTCTTGGTAATGAAGTTGGGTTTCACAGTGCTGACTGTCTCGATTTTGCTAGAAGAGCCCCCAACCGGTAGTTTCTTCTCAATGGAACGGCCTTTGGTAGAGCTAGGCACCACTTCGCTTGCCCTTTTTTGCAATGAACCTGATGAAGGTTTGATAGGTCCGTTCGTTGGTATTCGAGGTTTCACAGAATTGAGATTGGTCGGTGGGTTTGGTGGCCTTCCCACATTCGGCTTCATCTTGAAATTTAGTTTCAAATATGGAATCAGCAACCAATGGCAAAATCCTGAGTTTGATATACCCATGTTAGAAGAGAGATCGTTAACCGTCGGCGATGCTATATAATTTACATTCCAATAATTGGTTATGAGCATCAAGCAGCGACTCGAGGATTCGCGGGAGGTCTTTAATGTGCAAATACGCAAGCAGCACAAGAAGAAGATGCTAAGTGCCAGGCGGCAGGAAATCATCAAGTAGAGGGAACTACAGGAGGGGCCTATTGACAATTAGACTCCCTAGATTTAAGCAAAGCTCAGGGAAGCGCTTAACTCTGATGATTGGAGTCAACTACAAGAGTGCTTGTTCGCAATTAACAAGCATCTCGAAATGTGCAGTTCGGAGTCCGTCCAGAGAATAGCAAGTAGCGCCATCCCGGAACTCGTTTGTCAGGTGGGTTGGATATCAGCTGAGACCTGTCCAGCTGGAGCTTCTGCATCCAAACTTTACTTCCTGCAAATTCTGAGGCATCTACTGCTCGAAGAACGCCCTCCCGCCTCATTAGAGAATCTCATGGGCAACATTGTCAGAGTGGTGGAACGGCACATAATATCTTCCAGCAATGGAGAGTTCGATGAAGTACCAAACCGAAGTGATTCAGATCCTCAGTATTTTAGAGTCAATCGTCGACCACAAACAAGCCAAGGAGGAGATGAACTAGTATTATTTGGTCAAACATGTCCTGGTGAGATGCCTCGCTGGAGTGTAAGAACTTCATCCTGGAGTTGCATCATACCTTAACGCCATAATCTATCACTGCCCGGCACTCCTCACAGATGACTGTGAGTTGGTATAGAAGGGATAACGTAGATCAAGGAAATTATGTATGCGGTTGTGCGGGTAGTATTATACTACTCAGAGCTGGAGGACTCGGACTATTTGGGGCATGCTCTCTCTGTCATTCGGAACCTATTGAACAAAGGGGTCTCCTATCCATACCCCACTAAAGTCTTTGTCGATTTGCTCAAAATGGAAAGTCTCGATTCTAGGGACACTCTCAAAGTCATATCAATTATCGAGGAGCTCGTATACCAGAGTGACGATATAGCTGTGTAGCTTGTCGGGGAAACCGTGTTAGTTCTAGAGGTGCTGAAGGCTATGCAGAAGTCCTCCCGAGATATCCGAGCACACAGTGTTGATCTTCTTGTCAACCTCTCCACTATTGGTCGGCTAACCAAAACCATTTCAACTATCCTCCCAGATATCCAGAGACACTTCATACTCGAAGAAGATGAGCGAATCCGAAGTCGCCTTTTCCTCATTGTGGAAAACTGGGCTCAAGCAATAGATTACCAGTTTGTTGGTCATTAGATCCAATTCATCGCCAACATCAGCGCCTTTTCGGCCCCGATGAGCAGCCTCTCGATCGAACTGAGGTTTTGGCTTAACGTCAACGACAAGGCCAAGCTGAACCCACCCAACTATATCCTGGACAGTCTTTCACAGGAATAAGTGCAGCATTACTTCGGATTGGAACACTTCAACTGATCGTGCATACGCAGCTGACCTTGCGAATTCCGAACGGGTATTACGCATTATTAATTGCCGATGATATCGTTGATAGGAATTCTTACGCTTCTCGCGGCGGTGCAATGCACGCAGTACACACCGCTCAATAAGGTGGAGTATGGGCTCAGCATCGGGGATCTTGCAGGTTCGCTTCACGTCCAAGCCTTTTTCGATCTACTATGTAGACCGTCGGAGTTATTTTAGGTCCTGACTCACAGGCTTCCAACAGCGTGCTCAAGGATGTCTTCCGCACTGTTATTCCAGCGAAGAGCGGCATCAAGTTCACCTACGTGTTCTTCCCGTTACCCTATCACTTCTACTCCTTCAAGGTTCAGCAAGGTAAGACAGCAGGTCTACTCAGGTTATAACTACGTCAGGACTAAAAGTGGGGATGCCGCTGCTCAGAAGTACGTTCAATTCGTGTTCGACACTCAAAGTTACTTCGATGAATTTATGTGGCGAAACCAGTCTATTACCGCCTTCATTGCGAACTTCTCAGCTGTCGTTAGCAAGAACTTGGTAGTGAGTGGCTTATTCAGAGCGTAAATGCAACATAGTTCGCCAAGGCACTTGCTCTTGGATCCGCTTAAGATTCTGCCAGCCGCTATGAATGGAAGTACGGTGGTGCCGAGACACATATCTCAGGAACCCCCATTTTCTATGCTAACGGAGTCAGAATTGATGGAGCCTAGGACTGGAAATACGGTGAGTGGCTGGATTTCTTCCAGAACTACACGAACAATATCAAGAAGAATCAACCACTTGAGAAGGTCATGGAACTGAATCCTGGTGAAACAGAAATCAAGGTTGGATTAAGGAAGGAAGAGGGAGCGGATGAGGAAGAGCCTTGATTCTGATAAGTGGGATAGCAATTATATTATAACCTTGCTGTGCAATACACCCTGATGATCTTTTTTGACGAGGACAACGAGGCGAAAGATGAGCAATAACTCCAGCGGACTATTATAACCCTGCCACTGAGAGCACTGCACAAGCGAACGAGTGATTTTCATAGTTCGAAGCTCATTAGGAACATGTTCGAGCAAGCTCCTGTAGAGAACGAATACATCACCCCTCCCGAAGTGGAGACAGTGCAAACCAAGCCAAAATCACTCGAAAAGCAGCAAAAGAGGAGGATGCTAAAGAAGAAGACTCATCTCCGCACTGAAGTTGCAAACATTCAGCAACACCTCTAAGCTGAAGATAGTATAAAAGTGCCGGAACCGATCAGCAGGATTGAACAAGCTGACCCTGGCTATTTCTATGAATAGTAATCACAAGAGCATCAAAGGGAGTAGACTCAGACTCCACATTAAACGAATGTGCGAGACTACGAAACTGCTGCGACCCATAAGTAAATGTCTACTAAGCTGGACCTAGATACGTTCAATATGATGATCGCTGAGTGTAAAGTACTTGAGGACACACGCAATTTACTGAACCAGCTGCTGCCATTCGAAGGGGCCACCTTTAGGATTGTCCGAAGAAAGAACACGATTTTTACAACGTTCTCATTGCTGACGTATGATGGCAGGGACCATGCTGAAAAGCGTTTTTTGATGGCTACCAGAGGCTTTGTCGGCATGGACAAGACACGCTACCCTGTTAGCAGTATTAGCAAGGTCAAACAAGATGTTGTCGGGTCGGGCTATGACATGGGGATCATGGCTAGCGATTTCGTACGCAATTGCTATAAGATCCACAGCTATAAATACAAAGGGGACAGGGAAGTGTTCATTAGTTTCGAGGATATTATGTTTGGGTCAAGGCAGGTCAGCCTCTAAATCAGGGACCAGCAGAACTCAAGACCAATGAAATATTGGAATCTACCTGAGGCTGCACTAACTTCCTTTGACAAGTAGATGGTAGGTTCCAAGCGAAACATTATCATGGGAAAAAGCAAGCCGATCAACGAAATGAAAGCCTCTGACTTAGTGCTAAAGCTTAGGAAAATTGGTCCGTAGTCATTCTTGATGACGGTAGGCAGATAGCTGACAGTGCTTGAAGCATTCTGCTTTTCCGTGGCTCATCTTGACCGGCAGGCTTGACAGTATTTCAAATTTAAATGGCATATATAGACAGTCAAAGCATAGTAACTCGTTTGGTGGTCGACGGGCTCAAAGCTACAAGCTTTCTGCCCTCAAACTCGACAATCCGGTGGTTATGTGGGTTCGCTGAAGCAGCGTAAGCGAGGCATTTTGCATGGTCTGGATTGAGGATTTACACAGTCAGCTCTTGGTTGTGAATGCTGTCCTCTGGGTTTAGCAGGTATCGGCATTCCTTTAGCATCGAAAACCCATCTCCACCATCGGAATGGAAGTGGTGTGTGCATAGTTTGTACTCTCTATGAAGATCGATGGGCTGCCCTCCGATCAGGACAGTCTCAGAAATGACCCTGTGAAAAGGCTAGCGCTTGGAATCCCAAGTGAATTCCAGATTGGAGAAGCACGCAAATCGTCCTGAGAGGTTGGGGTACATGGCGACAGCGTTATCTAGTGCTTGCAAAAGTTGGCTTCCTTTAACTGCCTTGACCACAACCTTGTCTTCGATTTGGTTGGTGACCGTTCCGTAACTCAAGGGTCCTTCATGTACTATACAGTCATTTCTGAAGTTGCCACTACTCAAAATGACGCAGTCAGCTTCTGTGAAGAACCGATACCAGTCTGCGAACATGCTAATGTATGGACTTTCGTTTTTTCGAATGAAGCAGAACCGCAGGTCAATTTCACAGTCTGTGAGGCAAATAATCTGGTCTTGCCTTTGCTGGAACTTATCGTACATCTCCCTTACGTATGGCTCGAGAACAGGGTTGCTAGGGAATTTGCGGGTAACCTCTTCCAGTTGGTGGTGAATATTAAAACACTTTTTCTTGTTGGCTTCGGCAGCTGTCTGCTCTATCCTCAAAATTGAGAAGTTTTTGAAGTTTGTTCCGCTTTTAACAATTTGAGTTGTTCTGTGAATTTCGTGCCGAATCAGGTGATCGTGTCCACCCAGGATAAGATCTATTCCATCAACCTTCTCAGCCAACTTGGTATCGTTGTAGCCCATCATGTGAGTCAAAGCAATCACAAAGTCGCATTTATGCTCTTCTCTGAGGGTGTACACCATTCTGCTGGCCACATCCACGAAGTCAATGTAGTCACAGCGTCCGTGATAGCTGGTTAGTAGCACATCGAGCCACTACTTCTCCGCCAACCCAAATACCCCGATTTTCAGGCCTCCCTTCTCGAAGATAATATACTCCTCCGCATCGCCCATCCTGTTGCCAGTTTGCTTATCGTACACGTTGCTCAGCAGCCACGGGAAGTTGGTTTGCCTTTTGAGTTCCATTACATCTTCGATGGGGAAATCGAAATCGTGATTGCCGAAGCAAGCCACATCGATGCCAAACGAGTTAAGTGGCTGAATCATCTGCTTTCCTTGGTAGACGTTGGTAAGGACGGACGGTGAGAAAGCATCACCGCTGAACAACACAAGCGTATTTGGTGTACGGTATTGATCGAGCCCTGTTTTGAAGCGGGCAACCCCTCCAACTGGTTCCTTCTCCCCTTATTGCAGGTCGTAAACGTCGTTAAAGTGCAGGATTCTGAATGTTTCCGCCGTGTCCATTGCTGTTGAAGTTAAACTGGGATTGATAAACTATGCTTAAAATAACCAAGGAGTGTATGAAATCTGCTATGTTTCATTCAGGGTTGCCAAACAGAATCAGAGGCACTTCTGGACAATGTCGATTGCCAAGAAGACGAAGCTGATGATGAATAACTTCTTCGTAAAGTCCCTTGCTTTGCCAACGGCAATATCCAAGGCTTTCAGCTCAGTACCTTTGCTGCCGCTTTTAGAGTTGTACTCGTCCAACAGGGGATCCATCATGTCGAACCAGATCTAAATAGACCGATAATTACCTTAGGGAATTGAGCTACAAGTAAGCAGACCAGATACCCGTGAGGCAGCTGCGGAGAGTCTTCATAGGTACAGAGAGTCTGGTAAGGCTTCAAGCTGTTCTCATGGTGGTCGCTGTGCCGCTGAAGTTTTAGGAAGAGGTAGTTGCTGATTCGATGTGCAGCGTTCCACGAATGCCTAACGGTCACTTTTTCGTAAGTGCCATCGGCCAGTTTCTTTCGTCTTAGTCCGTAGTGTTCGATATAGTTGGCGGTTTCCAATAGCTGAATGCTTCCGGCAGCTGCTGCGAGATGAATAAGCAACACCTTCCAACCATAGATCTTGTAGAGAACCAGCAGGAAGCTTAGGCTGGCAATCGAACCCAGAATGACGAGCTTAGGGCTGATTTTGTAGGCTGAGACAAACGCACCTTTCAGGTTTCTTGGTACGAACTCGTAGAGTGTCATCCCTCTGGGTGCTGAGGAGGTATCTTCTGGGGTCGAGACCCATTTGTGGTGGCTGTAAATGTGATCTATAGTGTAGTGCATGTAGCAGTTTTTGACGAGGATAAGCGATCCTACTGTTCTGTCCAATAAATTTTCCTTGTGCGTCAGTTCATGGGAAATCAATATTCCCTTCGAATAGGAGTCTGCCAAGACGAACAGTCGCGGAAGGGCGTTGAAGACTGTGAATGTACCTATGCTCCCAACTTCCGAGACAAAGATGAAAATATCCAGCACAACCATGGAGTAGACGACCATACGATAGCGTTGGTCGTGCTCAAGCTTCATCATTTGCTTGAGAGTTGGGTTGGTCCAGTCTTCATCGAAGATCTGGTCGAGCATAGGGATGACTCCGTATGCGAGGAAGATGTAGGCCCAATAGAGTTGAAAATACTGTCGCATGACATAGCCGTAGAGAGCGAAGCCAGGCACTATGAGAAAATGCCACCACACTGAATCAAAGTTCTCACTTTTATGTGAAGTGCTTGACTTCACATCTGAGGTTGCACCTTCTGTTGACATGCGATTAAAAATACTGATACAACCGCCCATCAGAATAAGCTCATACGTCTAAAAGTTAGCAAACCAATTTGATGGCCGATGTGAATGCATTTTTGAAGCAACTATGACGCACAGGTCGTATTTAGTCATGAAGGCTCTTCATAAATTAGAATTATTCGCAAACAACGACGAACATCAAAGGCATTTCTGGACAACGTCGATTGCGAGAAACACGAAACTGAAAGTAAACAAGTTATTTGTGAATGCTCGTGCCTTCTCAACTGCAGCGCCATAAGACTTCAGCTCAGTGCCCTTTGCGCTTGGCTTGGAGTTGTACTCGTCCAGCAGTGGGTGCATCATGTCGAACCAAATCTAAAATAACATCGACCGCTACATTTGGGAAGTGAGCTATAATAACACACACGAGGTATCCATGTGGCAGTTGGGGAGAGTCTTCGTAAGTGCTGAGAGTCTGGTAAGGCTTCAAGCTGTTTTCGTGGTGGTCGCTATGCCTCTGCAGCTTCAGGAAGAACAAGTTACTGATCCGGTGGGCGGCATTCCACGAATGGCGGATTGTAACCTTTTCGTAGGTACCGTCAGCAAGCTTCTTTCGTTGGAGTCCATAGTGCTCCATATAGTTGGCTGTCTCCAATAGCTGTATGCTTCCCGCAGCTGCGAAGAGGTGGATCAGAACCACCTTCCACCCGTAGAGCTTGTATAGGACCATGACGAATGCGAAGCTGGCGATTGTGCCGAGCACCACCAACTTCGGGTACATCTCGTAGGCAGACAGGAATGTGTTCTTGACGGTCTTCCGTACAAATTGGTAGAGTGTTATTCCTCTTGGCGCTGAGGATGGATCTTCAGGGGTTGAGACTCTCTTGTGATGACCATAGATGTGGTCAATGGTGTAGTGCATGTAACAATTCTTGATCAGAATCAGAGAGCCAACAGCTCTATCCAGAAAATTTTCTTTGTGGGTTAATTCATGTGAAATTATTATTCCCAGGGCGTATGAATTTGCCAAGACGAACAGCCGAGGCAGCGCGTTGAAGAAAGTGAACTCGCCTATGTTCCCGACTTCCGAGCTAAAGATGAAAACATCCAGCGCGACCATGAAATAGATGACCATTCGGTAGCGCTGATCGCGTTCCAGTTCTATGATCTGTTTCAGGGTGGGGTTCTTCCAGTCTTCGGAGAGGACTTGATCGAGCATGGGAATTAGCCCATATGAGATGAAGATGAATGCCCAGTAGAGATCGAAGTATTTCCTCATGCAGAATCCGAAGACAGTGATGGCAGGAGCCAAGAGGAAGTACCACCACACTGGCACAAAGTTTTGCGTATCGTGAGGAGTGCTTGCTTTGGTAATTGCGGTATCATTTTATTTTGACATCTCTATTAACATATCGTTTCGATCTAACAATGTCATGCTATGCGTCAAGTCTGTCGGTTTGTATTAATGTGTTTTACGATAGATTTCTCGACGGCTTGGTGAAGGCCATCAGACAGAAGCCACAGCAATGCTTCTGGTGGCCTAGATTTATTGCTGTTTGCGATTTCATTGATCGTATGAATTCCGGAAGAGAATTACCCAAGGCTGGAAGAGCAGCGAGTAGCTAGTTCGGGATGTATGAATAAAGTCCCTGAAGAAAATAAAGAAGACAGAAAGAAGGAGAGATTTTACTAAAGGATCGAAAGCGAGCAAGAGAAGATCCATGAAGGCGTTGATCCCATAATGCCATTCTTATCGACTGCCTCAAGCAGCTGATTAATACCCAGTACAGAGTTATTTCGTAAGACTACAATATTGCCCAAAGACCTATGCAAAAGGCCAACGTTTACTCCACTCTGCTCATCAAGCCCTTCGAGGTACAGAAATTTCCGTACATTATCTCTTCGTATACGACTCCCCTCCTCCAGATGTACACCTGATGCCACGCAGGAGGTTCTACAAATACTTACCGCTCAAAAATGTCAAGTGGGACTTCCAGACTCGGTTGCATGCTTTCAGCTTCGATAGGATACTGATGCTTGCTACCACGCACTACTTCGCAGTTCATCGAAGCAAACTCATCAATAGCAAGAGAGAACTTTGCATGAAGGTGCTGAGCGAGGAGCTTGGCAGTGATCCTGCAAGAAAATTCGTATCGATTCAGCTTAGTAACATCCTTCATTGGGTACCTGACTAGCAGCTTGAAAGGCACATTCGATTCTGCCTAAGGAAAGAAAAGAAAGTAAATTCAACTTCTCAAGAGCTTAGGGTGCATACTCCTCGCCAGAGCCATTTGAGACTTCGATAAATCGCTCGGAATTTAGAGCAGAACTACCAAAGTTGGCTGGACTTTTCGACACCTGAAGGAAGTTGGCAGAGTCATCTTATCAAAGAGGACTCGTACAACTCTGTGCTGATGAGTAGCATCTACCTCTACGAATACTGTACCAACCCAAGGCAGCTGTATGAAGACGTGAAGGTACTGCAGCTTACCCTCGAAAGGTTCAACTTCCTTGAGTTCTTCGCAGAACTTAAGGAGAGTGACCACCGAAAGGCTGTTAAACTCTGCGAGCGTTTCCTCAAACTCATTAAATTCCGTGAGCGAACTACATACGAATACCTGTTGCACTACTGCAAGAACCACAATATCGAAAGTTTACAGATGAGAATCAAGCTGCTGGCTAGAGTATATGAGGGCTATTACGAACAGACCAACAACCAGCCCTGGATGTCGTGATCAATTCTTCAGCCCATCAGATGTGTTTTCGATGTTGTACATAGTGTCGCTGTTTAAGATACTTCGAGCTCGGGAGTGGCCGATTAATGACAGGGATATCACGTAGTTCTCAAACATTTTCTTCAAGCGGTTGTCCTTCATGCGCATCACAACATTGTCGACTTCAAGGTAGAGGCTCGGTGATTAGACTATTGTCTTTCCGTTCTGCAGGATAATGTTGCAGGACTCTTCGATGAGTACACTCACAGATTTGTGTTAGTCGTTTGTGATTCGAGAAAATGACTCATAGGCAACGTTGATATCCTTTTCCAGGAGCTGTTCGGCTGCCACAAAAATTTTCTCCAGTTGGCTTACCCTTTTTCGATCAAGGAGCTTAACGTAGGCTTTGAAGCACTTCTCAACCAAAAACTTTCCATTTTCAAGGTCTTCTGGGTAAACTGAGCAGAGCACAATAACGTCTTCGTACTTCTCGAGTTTGTCGGTGGCGAGGATCTGCAGCCGCCTGTTGTTAGTTCGTTTGGCGTAGGTGAGCATCCCTTGCGAATCGCCTATCTGCTGGTAGATTTCTGCGATCCATAGTGTGATTCCCATAAGCTCAGACTCATCCACTTTGAGCCCTTCCAAGATCGAGAGGCACTGCAACAGGAAGTTGAGTTTAACTGACGGTGGCAACGGCAAGTTGCCGAGTTGCATGAGAATCTGGCTACAGGTAATGTGAAGGTAACCCAATGTCAAAGTGCAGACCTCAAATGACTTTTTGAGAATCTTCTCACACTTTTCCGGCTCATTGTGTCTTAAGAACTCGAAGCCAATAATATTGTACGCACTGATTTCTAGCGGATGGTTTGGGCCCAGGTGGAATGCAATGGCAGATAGCGCATCGTCATAGTATTCCAAGGACTTGCCGCGACGTCCCTTGATACTCTCGTACTTAATGAGCACACACAAGGGTTTGACTGCATCTGCATGTTTATCCGGGATGAGTTACATAGCAGCCATCGCTGCATCCCTCGCCTTCTCGTATTCCTCATTGCTAAAGTAGATCTAGGCCATCTCCGAGTAGTATGTTGCCTCAGGGAACGGTCCTTTCGTAAATGTCGCTTTATGGTTGAGTCCTCTGTTCATTGAAATCAGCATTTCTAGATTCTTTAGGCATTCGCTAGGTAAGGTCTTCTTCTTTTGCTTGTAGTCCTCGACCAACGATCTCAACTCAACAGTATCGAGCGTGAAGGTTTAAGAGTTGGCGATGAATTCGCCGACGTTTCCGTTTGAGAAGATCAACCGCTCCTGAGGTTCCATAAAGAAGGGGTAGTCTAGTATCTTAATATCGACCCCGAAGTGGTAGCAGACAGCATGAAGTAACCCACCGCCTGGAATCTTTGGGGGGTATCCTTCCATATTGTAGTCGTAGTAATCCAAGATATCAGGGTACACAATTTGCACAAACAGTTCATAACCGTCAGGGGTAGACGTGAACACCATGTTGAGAAAGTCGACGAGACACTCCTTCATCGTAGCAATATTGTACTCAGCGTTGCAGAAGTAGATCTTCTTGAGTGTTTGCACAATCATCTCCACAGACAGAATGGACTTCACATGAGCCATGCGACTTCTCTCAGCCACCGTCCCCATAAACCTGAGGTTAATTCCGTACTCATGGAAGGCAGTTGCGATGCCGTGACTATCAATCAGGATGATTTAGCTGTCATCCAATCTTTTGGTGAGCTCACTGATTCGTTCGTCCTTCAGGGTTTTACAGGCGTCAGCAAGATCAAGCTCACCTTCCTCGTCAACCTTAAAAGCGACGCTCTGGAACACTGCATTGTTCAGCGGCTTGTTCCAACCTATAACATAATCTGGTCGCAGAAATCCCTTGTTCTTTTCAAGATTCTTCTCAACGTAGATAGGCCAGAGCCGCCAGGCGTTAAACAAGTAAAATTAATCCCGGTGAGGCTTTCGTTCGATGTCGGTCCGTAGAAAGGATGCTTCGTTGATGATTTTACGAATTTCATCGAACTTCTCCATCTTGGCGTAATGCACCTGGACATACAGTGACAATGGAATCGTGATTTTGGTCCCATCGTTGGTAATGACATCGTAGGGTTTGAGGTTTAAGTAGCGGCCAACCTTCCTCAGCATTACCTCGACAGTTTCGTTGTACTTGAACAGCTTGTCAGGGGTGCTTCCATATTGGAGCGTTGATGAACCCGAGCAGGTGGTGTCTGCTTGGCAGAATGCTCGATAGCCCATGTAATCGACCATGCATGACACCGGCACCCGTAATTTCATTGTCTTTTGGTGCAGAAACATGAGGAACAGGTTGTTCAAACAGTTGTTCGAAATCATCTCTTGGTTGATGGCCTTGAAGCTGTCGGTGTCGTAGCGATCATCCACAAACCGCATTTTGGCGACCCTAACGATGATGTTATCCTTGAGATAGATCTTCTCACCAGGCTTACTAGTGTGAAATCGATGGTCGAGGTTGTTCAGCTCCTCAATGGGTCCGAGTTTGCGGATGATGTGCTTGACTATCTTAATGCAGTGTTCCTTGAAGTCCCCAAGAAAATAGAACAGCTTCAGCCAGTCCTCCGAGTCTATGATGCGCATGTAGCGATACTACCACTCCATTTCCAAGCGTGCTTTGCGCTCCTCCACCTTGTTGTTGGGTTTCTCAGAAAACACGTATTTTGGGGCAGACTGTTATCCCCCGCCAAGCATTTTAAATTAATTTCAAGTTCACGTCACAAAGGAAATCTTCTGCGACGGTACCGCTGAGCAGTCGGAGAAGCAGCGTGTGCTTCCCCATGAATAAAATTAAATGGCTTTTATTGACAATAAAAATTAAGCCATATAATACGAAGAGAATGCTCGACACAGCTAATTAAGATAATCAAAGCCATCGGAATAACTCGAGGTCCGATGACGATGAACGAATCCAAAGACAGTTGTTGGAATGCGTCAGGGATGCCCGATAGTACATCAAGGACATGACAAAACTTCCAGGCTCGCCTGAGCAAGTTCAGGCGGGGAGTCTCGCTGTAGGTCTTTCAGTCGTAACCTCAGAGGAACTGCAGTATGATCCAATGATCGACTACTACAACGAATTCTGGCGAGTGTATACCAGCAACGAACGCCATCTCAAACAAATGCAGCTAATTTCCAACGAAATGGGAGTGCTGCGCGTCAAGCTTACTGAAATTGAGGTACCCCTGACCCATAACGCAGGACCTCTAGGAGCGGAGAAGTACTGAATTCAAGAACGCATGCAAGAAGAAGACTCGGCGACTTGCCGTCGACATCGACAAGAAGCACCGATGTCCCTACGACAACTGCTACAAATTGTACGGTTCCAATGTGTCCCTCAACCTTCACATCAAGCTCAAACACAATGGTGGGAACAAGACTGATAGGGAGAAGCTAGCGGTAAGTATTGCAACTACCTCAGCAGTAGATTTGTATCGCAGAGATGAACCGAGCACAGCTGCCTAGCTACACCATCAATTTTCCTCCTGGATTCTTGGAGGTACTTACCTAATCTAATCCAGTCCTACCGAAGGGAGTTTGCTAAGTCTGTGAAGAAGGAGATTCGTGCCTGAGCTCAGTCGCCTCTGATATCCTTATATCAGCTAAAGTGAGCCATATAGACAATCGATTTGAGCTTCCAACGGAGAAGCGGTTTGTTTAATTTAGTCAGTGTATAATTGGTCCATGAGCGGATTGTCACCACCGGCATTAATTATCCGATGCTGTCGAAGTTGAGAGAATAGCTCAAAGAAGAACTGAGAAAGCGAGAGGGTACTGTCAATATGGAGGAGTTTCTGCCATTCCTCAACGAAAGAGATTCAGTGGGAAGGGTGATACACCCCACGAAGAAGCTCGCCATCATCGAGCCCGAAGAGATTCTGCAGGTAGCGATGATGATGTATGGTAGTCCCTCAAAATGACAACCCAATAGTTCTTCAGCCGCAAGAAGTTTAAGAAGGACCTGCGGAGGTTCTACCTGCTGAAGCGTAGTCTAAACCCGAAAGAGATGGACTATGATCTGGAGGTCAGTCGATGTGAGCAGCTAATTACTAAAATCACCACTGACGCCAGTGAGTCCAGCCTCAATAGTCAGCTCTTCTATGATGTCGATCGGCGTACCAACCAAAGGCTGGAAAAGCTGAGGAACACACTTACTAAGTAAAACCAAAGAAAAAACCGAAATAGCAGTCATTAAAAGACTCACTCAAAAAGGAAGGAGAGTGATCTCAACAGGTCAATGATCCGACCAGTCAAAACCGAGATATTCAGGGAGGTGGATAAGAATGCAGGGACGAACCAGTCATAATTTATGGCGAATTGGACACGCTGTTCAGTGCCATATCGCCAGCACGTTCACGAAGAGGTCAGAAAACCAGAGAGAAGCAACTATGCCACTTACGTGCACAAGATCTTCCGTGGAAGGGAACTTTACTGTAAAGAGCCAAAGAGAAGTTACAGAGGTTCGCAGCCATGAGCTTTTAATAATTTATTGTTAACGATATGGGTAACGTATAGGTTGGCGGACTTCCAGGTGGTCGTTCGGCCGATCGGTAGTGGCAGTTGGCAAGCCGCACACCATCCTACTCACTTCTACGTAACACCACCACCCAAGAGGAGTGCTAAAAGTACGATCGGATATACTCGCTGTAAACTGAGTATGTGAAGGACCAGCGAATCTACTAACAACGACGGCACGAACCCGTTGATAACGTGGTGAGAATAGAGCGAGTACAAAGCAACGCGGAAAAGTAGCTCTGCTCAACGTTCTATCGCCTGGCTGTATTTGTCGAGCATCTTCCATACACCATTGACAAGCTAGAAAATCTGTCCTTTCGTCACGGGCTTTACGCACTGATGGAGATCCTTACCGCGACCCGCTACCTCTTAAAACTCTATCCCGAATTCATTGTGGACGAATCTAAAATATTCGTCACGAAGGACGGCAAGATCAAAGTGTGGATTAGCGATAACCCTGTTTAGAACGAGCCAAGCGAGAGCCTAGTCTATAATAGGGAAGATGTTCAGGGTGAGTCCGACCTTGTCCAGATAATCTTTGACATTATCGAAAGCAGGACTCTACCGAACGAAATACCCTTGGAATTCATCAAGAGTGTTCGGTTCAGTAGGATGACATTAGATGAGGCGATATCGCACATCAAGGTCTACTGCTTCGATAGGAAGTTACGCCTTGCAAAAACATTGGAAGACTGCTTAGCAAGAGATTGCCCCTCAGAGAGATGTAACACTCGCCTGACGAACTATAGCACGAGCGTTCTCAAGGAGCATAACGAACTCAGTGGCTCCCAGTCTACTCGACACCGCCATCGACCAATCAGTGTCTTAAGTTCCGCGGTATAGGAATTCCGCGACCAACCGAAGCCCAGGACTAAATGGGAATCCGAGCCCTGCCCAGGTGTAAGCTGCCAATTCCTTCGGAACTGACTGTCCTCGTTGTTATGGATTGTTCGTATGAAATTTAAATGGGCAACAGCAACGACTATAACGAGCAGCGGCGAAGAGTACCCAATCTTCAGCACATCCGTACCTACGAACATCCATGGATCGGAACAGTCACATAGACGTTGGAGCCGCAGCATCAAACTAAACACCTGCTCAAGGTTAAGACCTGCATGGATAGCACGAGTCACAAATAGGAAATCGCAAAGCTTCGTGCACGTAAGATCAAGAATAGCAAATACCTGCTTAACCTCAGCCACTACGAAGAAATTGAGGAGGAGGAGCTGTGCTCCACAGTGTACAGGATCTATGCGCTCTGCGATTACTTCGAAAGCGACCTTTCCGTGATGTTTGGAGAGCGGCTCAAGGCTAAGAAATATTTCTAGGAAGACGACTTGATGAATATCCTCACTTGCGTTACCCGGAGCCTCATCTACATTCAGGACAACGGCCTCAAAAACTGTTTTCTTACCAAGCAGAGTATTGTGTGCGTGAGTGGTCGCTTCATAGTCCTGGACTCTAGTATAGCGATCCGACATCACCCCTACTATAGCTACATGATGGGCGAATCTCTACCGGACGATGTGTTTCTCTCTCCTGAAATAATTGAGGTAACGACAAAGTTAACAAAGCAATTAAGGCTCTGTGCTACCGACCCGTACATCTCTCCCAAGTCAGACGTATACACGTTGGGAGTGCTGATGCTACATTTAGCTTGCCTGGAGTCATTGGCTACCTACTTTGATTACGCAGCTCTGCAAGTAGACCAGGAGAACCTCATACTGAAGATCGATAGGGTGAGATACAGCTAACAGTTCAAGCTCATTCTCAAAGGCATGATTGAAGTTGAGGAGGAAGAGAGATTCGGACTAATAACGCTTCAAGAAACATTAGGCTTAGCTTCCAAACGCGAGACATTCAGAGGAAGCCGTTCCACAAGTCTTGCTGAGCTTATGCGTCTCAACCAAAACAAGAGCTAAGTCACGCAGAGCCATCGTAATTCGAGCCGAACTTATAGCAACATCGAACTAAAGAAAAGACCCAACAAATAAAACCAGTCCCCCGTGAAGCAACTCTCCACACTTGAGCCAATTGCAGATGTTGAGGATCGTACAATGTAGGCATCAGCGAACCAGGAAGCTTTGGAGACTTGCCGATCAAAGCAGCAAGACACTTGTCGCTCGAAACAGACGACCATTATTAATCAAACATCCAACAGCGGTGGAAAGCATGTGTTCTTTAGGTTTGACCATATACGCGAAGAATTTTAGCCGTCTAAGGAGGAGTCGATGAAGTTAAGTAAACACTACCGAACGACCGAGTCTTACAACAATTCTCCTGTCAAAGCAGCCTTCGAGGACGATAGCATTATTAAACACGGCAGCTCCGAGAAGAGGTTTGGAAGGTTAAGTATGGAGGACGGTCGGTATTATGAAGGTGAGATAAAGGAAGGACAGTCCGAAGGAAATGGTGTGCTTTTCTTTCCAGATGGAAGAATTTAATATTCGGGTAATTGGAGAAACGGTGAGTTTCATGGGTTCGGTACACTCTACAACAAAACTCCGCATTCATTAGCCACACCCTTCGGATACAAGGATCTCGAATTACTCAGCGAACACTGGTACAAATACGAGGGAGAGTTTTTGGAGGGCGATCGGGAAGGATTCGGAACAATCTACCTCACTAACTCCTAAAAGTTCTCAGGATGCTTCAAAAGGGATCAGGCAGACGGTTATGGAACTTTCTACAAGAAAGGTGGACAGATTGTCAATGGAATATGGGCTGATAATAAGCTTCGCTACTGAACACTGTTGTTCCGAACTTGCTCCTGCTTTGATTCAAGAGACACGCCAATTGAATGGCTTTTATAAATATTGCACAAATGCTTTAGGACTTAGAGAGAATCCGCATTTTGGAAAGTCGCATGCGGAAGAAACCCACAATCGAACAGAAACGTAGTGAAGATGAAGAAAAGAGTCTAAATCGAGTCGAACAGGACAAACCCCAGGAAGGTTCACTAAAACTTCCAGAAGGAAAGCCAGAAGCTGTCGATAAGAAGATTGGATTTGAGCTGGTCGAAAGTCCTGCGCCGAAGAGCGAGGACGAAGTGTAAGATGCAGTGTCTTTGATAACTGTAGAGGAGAAAAACAACAGGAAGATCACTGACTTCTTTAGCCGCAAAAAACTAAAGTCCGACAAGATGGAAGCGAAAGAGCAGGAACGGCAGGACCGCAGCGATAAGCTACATAGAGTAAATAGCAAGGTACAGTCTCCACAGCAGTAAGCAGGGAACGTCCTCCTATTGCGTCGTCAGCTGGAAGAGAAGGAACAGCAGTCGCAGGCACTTCGCGACAAACTAACCCTGTGCCAAGCCACCATCGAGGAAAATCGATTGCTTCGTGACAAACTGAAGAACAAAGAAGAGCAGTTTGTTCAGTTCAAGAAAACACTTAAGGATAAGATCTTATCGATCGTGGTGGAGAACCATCGCCTGAAGCGCAACTAATTGCGCGCCAAAATTTCCAATAACAAAATTCGGCTGGGAGAGTTTGTCACTTGTCGCGAAAATGGGAAGACTCTGGAACTCTGGGTAGACGGGTCAGAGATCCGGTCAGTCAAGGAGAAGCTTGACGACATTAACAACCAAAAGGAAGAGCTGGAGAAACAGAAGAAGAATATCAAGCCAAAGAAAGGATAGGATGAGCTTGATTCGGAGTCACTAGAGAAGAAGAATTCGATAACTTGCCAAATTATGATGCTGAGTAAAGAGGAAGGCCACTTAAAAGATCATCATGCCAAGCTCGAGGAATAGAAGATTCTGCACATGAAGGAATACAAGATGATGTTCGAAGAGGACCAGTAAATATTGCATAATTCAGTTCCAAATATGGCCGACCTCATCCGCAAACAGGTATTGTTAACTGGCCACGCATTGGCCACTACCAACTCCTATGCTTGTTGGGAAAGGGAGGATTCAGCTAGGTCTATAAGGTAACCAATTATATTACTCAGTCCTTCGACACTGAAGAGCTCAAGTAGGCTGCCTGCAAGATCCATGAGTTCAGCCCATCATGGAGCGACGAAGCCAAGGACAATTACATCAAACATGCTGTAAGAGAGAACTCAGTACACAAACTGCTCAAGCATCCTAACATTGTTCGGCTGTATAATACGGTTGAGATCGATGGCACGAGCTTCTGTACTGTACTGGAGTACTGCGATGGCCCTGATTTGAGTTACTACCTTCGCAAGTACCGAACAATTCAGGAAAAATAAGCCAAGTTGCTGATTAGGCAGGTCATGAACGCCATAAAGTACCTCCATCAGCTTCCGGAGAAGGTCATCCATTATGATCTGAAACCACAGAACATTCTGTTCCACCATGGGCAGATCAAGATAACCGATTTTGGACTATGCAAAATTCTCAACGATGAAACCACGAAAATGGAGTTGACGTCACAAGGTGTGGGCACTTACTGGTATCTGCCACCGGAATGCTTCATGGTCGATGAAAAGCCAACAATCAGCACAAAGGTCGATATTTGGTCAATTGGGGTAATTTACTTCGAAATGCTGTTCGGGCAAAAACCTTTTGGAGATAAGATGTCACAACTCAAGATCATCAAGGAAGGCATTATCCTGAAGTCGTCACAAGTTCAATTCCCGACGAAGCCAGCGAACATTAGTCAAGAAAGCAAAGACTTTATCAAGGCTTGCTTGATGTACAAGGAGCAGGACCGTCCAGACATAGTCGAATTGCTCAACCACCCCCTCTTCGAAAGGAAATGATGCTGAAGGAGTGTTTTATTTCTCCAGTTCGCTTCATGAAGTATAATACCCTTACCGTAAAACCGATTGATGTCGCGGCTCATCGACGAACATTACGACTTTCTGTTCAAGTTGGTTCTGATTGGAGGTACCACCATGTTCGAAGTAGACTCGGGAGTTGGCAAGACCAACCTCCTATCACGGTTCAGCAACAACGAATTTACATTGGAGTCGCGACCTACCATTGGTGTGGAATTTGCCACCAAGACCATAACTGTGGCCGACAAGAAGATCAAAACGCAGATATGGGACACTGCAGGTAGTCTTGAGGTCATTCAGGACAATAAAGATTTCGAGCTATCACCCATGCCTACTATAAAGGTGCGACAGGAGCACTCGTTGTATACGACGTGACAAAGTCAGCGACCTTTGAAAGTGTGGATAAGTGGCTCAAGGAGCTGAGGGAGAACGCATAGGAGGACATCGTTATCATCCTGATCGGTAGCAGTTAGAAGTTAGGTAGGCAACAAAAGCGATTTGAAGGATCAACGCACAGTAAAGGAAGACTAAGCCAGCGCTTACGCCAGCGAGCACAAACTGTTCTTTATGGAGACGTCAGCGATGGAGTCGATAAATGTAGAGAATGCCTTTCGAACAGTCATTCAGGGTACCAACCAGTAACGACATAGAAATCTACAAGAACATTTCAGATAATGAGAAGGAACCGGAGCAGACTCCTGGAAAGTCCACAAAACCAAACGGTCAAGTCAAGCTACCCGACAATACTGTAAATACCCTAACCTCTCCGTTGGGGAAGGAAAAGAACATATCACTGGTGCCCAAACCAGGCAAGAAGGAGAAGAAGAAAGATTGCTGCTGATGCTATTATATTATCGATTGGTGGTAATGACACACGAACATAAGGATGACCATGCTGCTTAGGAACAGCTGAAACAGGATGCGCACCACCACGAGCAAGCCAACCATCATACTGAAGGACATGCCCATTCTCATAGTGACAGTCGTGTTGCATTGTCGAAGGAGGATAGGACTTTGCTGAAGCTTCGCGAACTTGTGAAACCATTGCTTCCACATGGACACGGTCACCATCACCACCAGGGTGCTCACGTTCAATATAATGCTCCAAGAGAACTCACCGACGCACTTGCCCTCTACAGCATCAAAAAGTTGTCAGTTCTGGATCATCATATGCCTGCAAAGGATTCTCGCCTCATCAATCCAGTCAAGCCTGGTGTGGTTAGTTGGTTAGCACTGGCGGGCATGACCACTGTCAATGCTGTTTGGCTATCCTACGTATTCCGAACAGCTGGTCTTCGAGGATTTATCGGCAAGGGTGGAATCATCTCTGCAGGGCTGCTCGCTTCAGAAGTGGTGGGTATCCGAGTAATTGACGAGTTACGGGAGATGGCTGTAGCCAGCAGACGTAAGCAATTAGCTGACAGCTACCGCAAGAAGTACGGAGATGCCTATTTGCTGAGCGTACTCAACCCAACTTTCAGTCTGAGTCACCATTGAAGCAGTGATTGCCATCGAACGAACAAATACCCTGTTTAAAACTTTAGCCGATATAATCGTTAGCGGTATGCATAAGAAAGGCACTTCGGATGGTGAGAACATCCTCAGCAGTATACAAAACCTCAAGCATAAGCTCCGGCTTGATCAGAAGTAACTGCAGGAAATCAAGCATGAGATGAGCAGAGGCAAATCAAGCAGTATCATCAAAGAGCGGCTTCCGCTGCGCACTGAAAGAAATGATGATAAGGAAAACAACTCAGCACTCGCTAACATGAACCAACCAAAGGATGAATTCAGAAAATGTAAGCCGCTGCAGCAACAACTACAAAGGCAGAGTGAGGTGTCCCCCGATATTCGGATGATTGAACTCCGCAAACAGCAGAAGGCACAGATGAAGGACCTCACCGATCGTCACAACGAATAGCTAATGGCAATAAAGGAGGTACGAGTTGTTGTAATGTAGGAAGGCAAGCGCTAGCTTTAACGCCTGAGGCACCATTACGATGAAGTCATTCGCGAGAAGGAAGCACATATTCGTTTCCTTGAGGACACACTTGCGGAAGATGTTCGGGAACAGCAGTCGAACGAGTATTTCGAGGAGAAATAATCCATTAAGTAGCAATACGAAGACGAAATTCGCCGTATCAAGGAGAGCTATGAAACTATTATCAACAATCTTTCTGAAGAGAATCAGCAGCTGATCAAGGAGCGGGAGCTTCATCAGAAACAGGAGACTGCCACTCACAACGATCTCACCTTCAAAAATGTTAAGCTGATACTGAAAAACTCAAGGAATATAGATGTTCCCGTTCGCCTTCAAGCCAAGATCGTAGAATCTCACAACACCTCCCTTGAGATGCAGGAAGAGATCCCAACGAGGGAGCCTGCTGATAGGGAAAGTACTAAGACCTCTCGCATCTCAGAATAGTACGAAAATGGAGTATATCGCAAGTTCAGGGATAAGTTCAAGTTTGTGAAGAAGCAAGGTAGCGTAAACACCTCGATGTACGATTCTGTGAAGTCATCTCTCATTCACGACTACCGGATTGACCCGCCAAAATGTGAATAGCAGCAATTGTCTGTGGGTGATTATGGAAAGCTGAAAGACATGAGTCGTCGATGTACTCTCCAAGAGGCATGGCAGAGCTGGATAGGCAGCTAGAATGTTGAGATAATTGAGGAGTCTTGGGAGGACAGGTAGGTGCCAGGCGAACAGAACCTCATGAACACCATAAGGAATATAAAGGCATCACTGCCGAGTTGATACGTTGCTGCTTGTCAACTTGCAATAATCATTATTCATGATTTTTAGGCAGCTCGCGTCTCGGGTCAGTCCCCTTGCAAGGTCGCTGTTCGGCAGTAAGAACCTCCGATCAACTTAGAGCAACTCCAAAGCTTTGGCATTCTCAGTGAGTACAACCAGCGCGCGAACAAAAAGATGACGGGTACCCACTCCGTCCCAGAACGCCAGAACTTCTTCGTGACTTCGGCAAGGCCCGGTAACTTCGGTGAGCACCTTGACTTCAAGGTCAACATTGATAACTGGTTCGAGGAGAACAGGTACGGAGGTGGTTGATGCAGAGTGCACAACGAACACGAGACTGAAATCCGACGCACCCATCTGTACACTCTCAGTGCCATCTACTATGGATGCCTGCTCACCTTTGCGCGACTCTATGCTGTCGGAGTCATTGGCAGATTGAATGGCTGGAAGCGCTATGATCGAGACACCTATCTCGAAGTCGATATTTCTGAGCTGCCTCCTGGAGAAGCGTTACAGATTGTATGGAACGGTCAGCCAGTCTTCGTACGAAGGCTCACCGCTGAGGAGGTCAAACACGAGAATGAGCTTCCCAAGGAAACTATTCTGGATAAGGGTAAAGAAGTTATCCTGAGCCCTGCTGGTAACACTCAAGTGCTTGTCTGCTCTGCAGTATGCACTCACTTGGGATGCATTCCCATCCCCTATCTCGGCGCCTATAACGGTTGGGTGTGTATCTGCCACGGTTCAGTCTACGATAAGTTCGGTCGCGTCAGACAAGGTCCCGCACTAGAAAACCTACCATACATCAACAACTCCATCTACGAGAACGGTGGACTGGTGTGCATTGAGGAAATGAAGTTCCCACGCGAGCCATCTGTCCGCTTCTGGACCTGATCGATAGAGATATTAAGATGGATAAGATCAAATGGCGAACTTAGAACAAAAGCTGAAAGAAAGCGAGGAATGTAATGTCCTCTTTTCTCCACAAAATGAGATAATATTTACAATATGTACAAGCAGATACTGCTGCTGGCTTTGATCGGCCTCAGCCTTCAGGTTAAGCTGATTCGCAAGATCAACTTCAAGAACAACTGCCAAGATACGGTTTGGGTGGGTGGGTTTGCTGTACCACTTCCTCCATCAACTGGTTGGGAGATGAAGCCTGGCAGCGAGTTCAGCATGCCTGTCAGTGGAAGCTCTGTGGCTGCTCGCTTCTGGGCACGTACTGACTGCAAATGGGTTGGCGATAAATTCCAATGCTCAACTGGTGATTGTGGCACTCCAATGAACAACTTCGGAATCGAGTGCAAAGGCATCACGGGTCAAGCACCAGCAACCCTGGTTGAATTCACCCTTAGTACTTCTGGTGCTCCTGACTTCTACGATATGTCTAATGTTGATGGATACAATATTCCAGTCTACTTCGGCCCAACTCCGGGAAGCTTTAGCTATGTCGATAATCCTGATCTTGGAAAGTTCAACTGTGGAAGCCCTTCTTGCAACCTTGACACAAGCCGATGCCCTCGCGAGCTCCAATTCAAGGGAGCATCAGGTCGAACATATTGCTACAGTATTTGCGCTGCAATTTACAATAATGAGCAAGTCCAAAACAATAAGGACATTTTGGGTCCAATCGCAAGTGATCCAATGAAACGTGATTTGGTCTGCTGTGCATGCGGAGAAGGAACTGGCGGATGTACTGATCCCAGCTCACACTTCTGTTGTTCACCACTTGACCCGAGGAGTGGTATTGGAGGACGTTGTTATGTTCAAAACTGGCCTAAACCATCTTCTAACTTTGATCGATACGACAAGGTCTTCAAGGATCAGTGCGGAGATGCATACAGCTGGCAATTCGATGATATGCAGAGCACTTATCAGTGTATGGATGCTGACTACGACGTCGTGTTCTGTCCAAAAAAGGCGAGCGAGTGGTGATTCAATATCTGCATGCATTTGTTCGAAGGTGACAAAGATAGATGTACAGTCAATTGTCGGGCTGGGCAGGCTCAGGTCGGGAGACCTGTTGATTAGCGGGGGCAGTAATAGTTGTGGCGAGAGTTGGGTGATCCTCTTCGTCGCTCGAGGAGTCTCCATCTTGACCAAGTTTCTTAAGAAGCTTGTGTTTGTTACGCAACTGCTTTTGCCTTTCTTTCTTTTTGTTGCGCTTGTCCTTGCGCTTTTCAGTGAGCTCAGCATGCTTCTCCAGTTTTGCATCTCTGTTTTTGAGGAACTCCTCTCTAACTCTCTCTTCGTTCTCCTCTTGCTCCTTTTTGCAATTTACATACTTATCCTTCTCTCGCTGTCGTCGATAAGTATCGTCTCCGTTACCAGCTCTCGTAAACGAGGTGTAGATGTTCTCGACCTTCTCAACGCTGATCGAGGTGATCGCATGATGGGTGAACTTCATTTTTTAGATTAATGATTATAAACGAGAGAATGAGTATTTAAAGGGAGATCAATCAAGCTGGTGAGACAGTTTCTTCTCCATTGTTTTGAGCATGCGAAAGAACGCTTGCATGCTAATGCTGTAAATTTTGAGCATAGTCAGGTACAACTCTTGGAAGAGTCCGAACAATCACAGAGCAAGGGTTGCAGATAGGAGGGAGAGGTTTGAATACTTGCTCTTGGTGGAGGGGAGTTACAGAATTGAAACCGTTGTCTATAACTCGGCTTTCAGCTGGTCCTCGAACTAGGTTCATGATTCCTTCTGAAATTCGTCGCTGAATATTGAGCTGCTGATTCTCCGAGACATTCGTTCCTTCCTTGTGTCTATCCTCGTTATTGACTGGTTTGTGGGCTGTTTTCTCTAATTCACCTTGCTTGCTGCTCCGATTCCGGGTTGGTTCATGCTTTTGAGGAGAGTCGGCAAATATCTGCACTCGCTTAGTGGGGCTCCCTTCAGGTCGTGCCCGACTCTCTTCTCCGCCCACTCTACTTATTTATCTGGGAGCTAACGCTCGCGGGCGTTCTACGATCGACAGCGGTGCATCGTCAAGACAGAGTATCATGGTTCGCTTCGTAATCTGAGCCATCCGGCCAATGTTTCCCTTACTTTCGACTCGAGTATGCGACCGCATATAATTTATTGGCAAGTCAATGAAAAACAACAAGCACAACCCACAACACATCCTCTTTAACAACACCATCAAAGATATTCGGAGGTTGACAGCAGACCATACCAACCTCGAAGAGAAGAGGGTTATGGGCCTGTCCAAGAACAACAATTCGAAGATGCCATTGACTCATCTCATGGGGCGCCGTAAGAAGTTGAAGGAGCGCTACAACAACGAAAAGCAGCGTGCAAGAGAAGAGAATATTCAGTATGACTCCAGCAGCAACCTACTCAACTCTGATTTTATGAACCGTATCAAGGAGAAGGATTAGTTTGTGAGGAATCGATACAAGTTCAACGAAAACATTGGGTCTGGAATCGGAAGCTACAAGGGAGGTATTCTGACGTTATCAGCGGGTGACCTCAAACGCATAAACGGAAAGGGAGATTTAGATGGTCCTTCTCCGAATGAGCAACGTGGTGGAGGTAAGCGTACCAAGCAGATCAAGAAAGGAGGGAGGGACGGTGGGAGGAACGGGAAAAAGAAATCTCGTCATCATAAGAAATGATTTGGAGTGATTGTTCATACTCATTGCACATCCTAATCATTTTCAGACTCCCAGCAAGTTCTTGATATCAGGAAGGATTTGGTTGGGCTCGGTTGTGGGTTTGTAGTATTCAATGACTTTACCTTCCCCGTTGAGGAGGAATTTGCCAAAATTCCAGGAGATGTATTTGCTTTTCCCGGTGAGTTTGTCGAACAGGGGGCTGTTGGCACGGAGGAACTGATAAAGTTGGTGAGTTTTTGGGCCGTTGACCTCGACCTTTGCGAACACCGGGAAAGTCACATTGAACGTGTTGGTGACAAACTCTCGGATCTGCTTTTCAGTTCCACTCTCCTGTTGACCGAACTGGTTACAAGGGAAGCCCCACACAACAAAACCCTTGTCTTTGTATTGCTGGTAGAGTTCGACCAGTTGTTTGTAATTGTCGCTAGTCAGTCCGCAAGCGCATGCTACATTGACGACCAAGATGGCTTTGGCACCCTTGAAGTTGCTTAGTGGCACTTGATTTCCCTCGAGATCGGGCACTGTGAACTAAAACGCCGACTGTTCTTTGACCTGTCCAAAGTCGTCTGATTTCTGATCCATCCGAAAATTTAAATGACTCACTTCTATAACCCTCCGCGTAAGTCACAGGAGATCTCTCGCAAGAATATTCTCACTGTGAATGAGCCGAACGAGCTGGAGCTTGCACTGTCGTCGCCTGACTTCCGGCAGGTGCGCCTGTTGAAGATGAAGAACAGCAACATAACTGACGAAACAACTAAATGTCTACTCAAAGTGGACTTCGAGCTACAGGTCGAGAAGATTGATATTAGCGAGAACTTCAGCTTTGTCACGGATGATACGTTGATTACACTTGCGCAATGTAAAGCCTTGCATCGGCTGGGAAGCATTAACCTAGCAGACAATAACATCACTGATGAGGGAGTCAGGATTATGAGCGACAGTGGAGTATTCAGCAGACTTCGTGAGCTGGTTCTCTACGGAAATAGCGGCATAACGAATGAGTCTCTTTTGGCACTCGCAGCTTCGGAATGGATCAAGGGGCTTTAGCAATTGGACTTGCACGCAACCTTCATCGGCGATGTCGGCGTGGGCACATTCCTGGAAAGCGATAACAGCTCATGCTTGGAGTTCCTGGATCTGAGCATGAGTTGGGATCGCATTAGCGATCGGACTTTGGAATCTCTCTCACGTTCAAAATTCTGCTGTAAGCTGGTGAAGCTCAACCTCGAGGATTGCAATGTCAGCGATATTGGGGCAAGCATGCTGTTCCATAGTGAGAATAGCATTGTCTTGCAGTAGTTGAACCTATCCAATTCAATCGACAAGCAGAATAATCGCATTTCAGACCTATCACTCAAGGAACTGGCTCTTTCGAAGACTGTGAAAAATCTAAAGAGACTCTACCTGAAGTCAACGAACGTCTCATCCGACGGCATCAAAGCATTTGCATCCTCTCAGCCGTTCGAACAGCTGTAAGTGCTGAAGCTGTCCCACTGCCGAGAGATCGACGAAAACGCACTTCAGTACTTAGGCTAAATGCTTCTGTATTCTAACCTGAGCAAGTTGCATATAAATTCGACATCGGTGCCTCGTGCTGAAGCTGTCAAGTTCGAGCAGAAATTCCCGCAGGTCAATACCATTTACTGATTTTGCCTCAGATAAAACAACTTCAAATACCAAGCATCTGATGTTTAATGCACGGAGGCCAAGGTTTATCAGTAACTACTACTATTCCTCTGCCCTGAAGAACACACTCTTCCTGCCAAACTCTCCATCCACTGATATAGTTTATGAGCGAACAATCGTTAAGTTTCACTTTCTGGAGTACTTTCGTCTCAGAGCTCAGAGAAGATCCGCGAGGAGATGCGCATCCAGTTCCTGATAGAGAAGAAACCCAAGAGCCGTCTGCGTTTGAACCCCAAAGACCCTGAGGATTTGAACATCGATGTGGAACAGGTACGAATGTTGCTATGTAGGCCAGTGTTTGGTCCATCGACAACAGGGAGCTCTACAGACAGCTACTAGAGAATGGATTCGCAGACTTCCTCTGCAATAGGGAGTTCCTGTACGAGCATTACACAAGTTTGTGCCTAAACGAATTGACAATACTGCGCATCGACGGATAGGCACAGAAGTTCTGCAATCTGAAGTTTCTAAAGCTGAACAACAACAGGATAGCAGTGCTGGAGAACATCCCGCCGCAGTGCACAGACCTCTACCTCTACAATAACTGCGTGAAAGAGGTTAAACTTAGTCAATCGAACAAACTTATGTTTCTTGGGATGGGCAACAACAAGCTCGCTGATTCAGAACTTCAGCAGATAGCACAGCGGTGTACTGAATTGCGATGCATCGATTTGTGCTACAACGACCTTCAAGATATTCAGTTGGTGATTGCATCGCTCAAACAACTGTCACTCCTCAAGGTATTGTCGTTGTATGGGAATCCATTGTCCCTCCTCAAGCACTATTACAGGGTTATCACAAAGGAGCTATCGCTGGCTTATTTAGATGACGCGAAGTTTGTGAAAGAGGAAAAGAAAAAGACAACATTTCTGCCTCCTCCAGTTGTGGAGGAGAAGAAAGAGGAGAAGAAGGACGCTAAGAAAGATGCTAAAAAGGATGCGAAGAAAGATGCGAAAAAGTAAGAGGAAGCTCCCCCTCCTCCACCTCCTGTTGCCGAGCCCGTCGTGGAGGAAGTTATTGCAGATATGAACAATTCAACGTTCACCCTAAATCTGAGTGTATTAGAAGATGTAAAGGGAGTGCTTCTTGATGCCTCGGCATATCCAGACTTTGCTAAAGCACCTGGGAAGTATCAATCAAGCTTCTGGGTGGAATACGACTCACCCACAGGAGCTGTTTCCACTTCATAGAAACGAGTGCTGTTTGATCAGGCAGTTACTGAAGAAGAAAAATCGAGGATAACCTTCAATGAGGCAGTCGAGACGAACTTTAAGCCAACAGTTGAGTTACGCGACTTCATCTCAAAAGTACAAATATCGACTATACAGGGAATCACCATTAAGATTTTTAAGGAAGAGCCAATCCTAAAGCTTGATCCAGATACTGATGAGAAGAAGCCTGAGATTAAAGACGGTGTGCCAGTTACCGAAAAGTCTTTGCTCGGAATCGTCAAGGTAGACCTTGAACATCTGTTCAAACTCAAAGCAAAAAAGCTCACTGGAAAGTATCGTCTCTTTCCTTCGTCTGCTGAACAGTAATCCGCTTTCCATTTCCCTTTGGCGTAATAGGACAAGGAAATTTAACGCAACAGGAAGAAAATTGAAGCAGAAATCGAAAGGGAGAAGGAAGAGTTGAAGAAGAAGCAGGAAGCATAGGAGGCAGCAAAGCTACAAAAGAAAGGTGGCAAAGATACCAAAAAGCCAGCTCCAGCTGCCGATAAAAAGCAAGGCAAAAAGGGCGGGAAAGAGGAGGCTCAAGAAACTAAGAGCATTCCCCTGACAGATTACCCAGTCCAACCGAGACAGTACGTATACATCAGTGACGACAAAATCTTACGGGCCAGTACTCAGCTCCTGTCCGTCTCGGTCTAGATAAAGTGACATCAGCTATCTACCTTGCATTTGGCTATTCACACAGCAATATCAGTCGTCCGACTTGGACTCCTACTCCTCGATGGTCTGCTGCTGGAAGGTTCCCTTGGTCTCGTTTTCCATTTCCTATTCGTTCTCGTATTCGAACAGTTCCTGGTAGTTGATTTTCTTGGTGATTCGCATTCCACGACCAGCGGGGACTGGGATGTGATCCTTTTCTGTTCGTAGTAGGTCTTTAAGCCAGTCCGGCACCTCAGCGTCAGTCATCAGGTTGCTCATTCTCGACAAGTGCTGAACACCGTTTTCTTGCTAGATTTTGTTGGCTCTTTTATACTCGATATCTTGAGCATTAAAGGCTTCGTATTCCAGCTGAATTAGGGATGGTAGTTACCTTATCACGCGAAATGAGATCGTTGATTTGCCGATCATTTGGAATATCCTCAGGACCGAGATACTTGAAGATATCCTCCTTCTTCAGCATATCCTCGATAGTTTGACGTCGCTGATCTTCGCTACTTGTCTGATTGAAGAGTCCCCCTTGGATGTACAGTGAATCCAGGCCCTTTTTGAATGCTGCTTCTTGTTGAATACGTGTCTCAGCGACAGTGTTCGTCACAAGCTTCAACACCAAGACGTCTCTCGTCTGACCGATACGATGAGCACGATCTTGGGCCTGTAAATCCATCTGTGGGTTCCAGTCAGCGTCGAACATGATGACTGTATCTGCGGTCTGTAGATTGATACCAAGACCGCCAGCTCTGGTTGTGAGAATAAAGACATCGAACTAGGAGTCTTCTTTGTTGAAGGCCTCAGTATACGTGCAACGATCCTCGTACTTAGTGGAACCATCAAGCCTGAGATACTTGACTGACTTGGCGTTGAGGTAACGCTCAAGAATGTCCAGAGTAGTTGTGAACTGAGAGAAGATAAGCATTCTGTGACCGAACGAAAGGAGTTTTGGGAGAATACGGTCTAAGAGCTCCAGCTTTCCCGAACTGCGAATAAGTGTGTCGACTGGTAGTTCCTAATTGTTGGTCAGAATGAGAAACGGATGATTGCAGATCTTCCTCAACTGAATCATCAGATTTCCGAGCTGCTTTGTCTCGCCGTTTTCTATATCAGCAGTCTCCTCGTCGACCATGCTGCGGTACATTAGCTTTTGCCATGAGGATAGCTCAACCTTCACAACTCGCTCCGATTTCTTTGGAAGTTCGGTTTCCACTTCACGCTTTATGCGCCTCAACAAGAAGGGTCTGAGCACTTGATGTAGACGCTCGACAATAAGATGTTGCTCCTCTTGGTTCAACTTGATAGCTTCCCTTCTGGTACTTGAAATAGGAATTGAAAACCATTTCTGGAAGTCGTCAGAGCAGTTGAACACCTTCGGTAGCAGGAAGTTTAGAAGTGCCCAGAGCTCATTGAGATTATTTTGCAGCGGGGTACCAGTCAGAAGTAACCTATGCTTGAAGTCGTACTCCCTCATCATGACCTTCGCAAATCCACTCTCCTTGTTCTTCATTCGATGGCCCTCATCAACGACTACGTACTGCCAATGATGCTTGCGAAGAACATTTCTGTCCCTCATAATGAAGTCGTTTGTGGTGAGGCAGACATTCCAGCGAGTGCTTGACATCTGCTTGCTGATTCGGGCTCTGTCAGCAGGGTTACCGTGATACAGCACAATTTTGATGCTTGGACTCCAGTGCTTAAACTCTTTCTCCCAGTTAGGAAGCACGGAGCTTGAAGCTACGATCAAAAACGGTCCATAGATCTTCTTGAACTCGATCAGATGACTGATAAGTGCGATAGTTTGAACTGTTTTACCGAGACCCATTTCATCAGCCAGAATACCGTTGAGGTTGTTGTTGTAGAGTGAAACAAGCCACTGAAGACCAGCGACCTGGAAAGGTTTGAGAGTCCCACCGTGCATAATAGTAGGTTGGTTGAGGACTGTTTCCTTTACACTGTGTGTCAAAGCCTCGTATATACGATTTGCCTCATTGAAGCGATGCTCAAGGGTATTATCCTCGCCATCTTCCTGTCCATTCGAGCCTACCATATCCGAAGGTTGGTTCGGCTCACCCTTTTGAGCAAGCACTTTACTTCCCAGCTCCGAAATGAACTTATTGGTTTGCTCGATGATGTGTTGGATCTTGGTGTCTTTTGTCTCGCTAATGATCTTCAAGTACTGACCCATGTTATGCTGCTGTAGTGCTTCCATCTTGGCCTTCCAAATCTTTTCCTCTGCTTCTCCTCCTTCACATTGGTTCTTTGCTTGCACAGAAATTTTTTTGCATTGTTTTAGCCTCTTTCGATGGTAGTCAAAGAAAACCTCAACGTGCATCTTTAGCTCCTGATGGAACAGTTTCATGCGTTCTCTCTTTCGCACCTTATCATCCAAAAGGGCGTTTGCGTTGATGTTGACTGGGTTATTTTCTTCCGGCTTGTGTGCTTTCCGCGCAGGCCGATCCACTCGATATTCTGACCTATCCAGCAAGAATCTCTGAAGAACTGGTGTCTTGTCTTCAATTCGACCGAATATCTCTTTCTTGAGGGTTTGGTAGAGCGGGTAACAGTCTAAGAACTTTAACTCGAGCTGCAGATTTTTTAGCGCCTTTTCCGAAAGCTGCGGTTTAACACCGTTAATGTTGTATCTGTTTCCCCCGTTCTGCTCGATAAGCTCCCTGAGCTCTTCCTTATGGCGCTCGATGGTCTAGAATTCCCTGGTCTTTGCTTCCTCTGCATCTTCCTCTTTATCAGCTTCAGAAGTCAGTTTGAGCTCGCCCCGGATCAGTTGATCTAGTTCAGGTTCCTTCGACATGACCTTGTTGAGATAGCTATCTACACATCAGGCAATAAAATACCGATGCGATGAATATGAGAGTTTCTGCGGTTCTTCCAGGAATTGGCGTCAGTCATGCATTCCAGATTTTCTGCTTTTGGGAGGATCCCGTGCATCAGTTGCTTGTAGACCAGTATCTGAGAGCGAATGTTGTAGATTTGTTGGCTACTGATTGTCCCAAACGACTCCTTTTCGAATCCATCAGGTTTGTCATTGGAGCTCCCCCGCAACGCTAAGTAAGTGTTTTCGTAGTGCTCCTGTAGATCGGTCTCACAGTTCAGAGTCGCCTGAGCCTCCTACATGAGCTGGTTTCGTTACCTTGATGACCTGACTGGGTTTGTTCATAAAAGTTAAAAAAAATATTATACATTTGAATGAGATGAGTGCGGATATTTAAGGCGCCCGGTCAGAAATCGTCGGTAGGTCGACAACGGGGGTTGATAGGCCATGGCTTCGGGAGTGTGGGTTTTTGCGCTGGGACCGCTTAGGTAATTATCGCGGGGACTGCCGAATGCGAATCCTATTATTATATTATTTTAATGCTGAGGCACATCCTCCTGCAAGTCGTGTTAGCCAGCAACAGCCATGAGAGCCGTCATGAAAGGGAAAATACAGAGGGACATGTGCTGAGCCGCCGGCCTTCTTTGCTTTCCTCATGGATGTTTTTGTTGTGCACCATCCCTGAAATGATAATGAATGTAGACGATCTGTGGAAAATGGAATTGGCAATTCACTGCAACGATCGTTGGCGTACTGACTGAGCGGTAGAGAGGAAGGTAAGGTTCAAACCCTGAACACGTTAGCCCATCAAGCCAACTGAACATTATGTTATTAAGGTTTTATACGTAAAACACCTTGAGAACATCGAAGGTTGGATCTCCACAAAATTAGGCTACTCTCTTGGTGAAGACTGGAAATCCTTGAACAGCTGCTTGCTTCGGTCTTGAGATCACTTCGTATCCGACAGACAGTTCAGATGATAGATCAGCCGAAGAGAAAATCAGTCTATCATTAGATATTTAAAGGCATGAATGTGCACACCCTATTGAGAGGGACCCAGTGCAGAAGTTACTGCCAAGGAAGCCTCCGGTAGAACAAAAATGCTTGAGTCTATTGATGAGATTCTTGTCGTGACTTATGTGCATTAGGAGCCCTCGAAACACTACTAACCGCCCCTTTGGAATCCCTTCGGAGATTTCGATTGACCAGTGGTACTGCTTTATAATTGCTCGTCAAGAACAATGAACAATATGAAGGTTCAGTCCGAGAACTAGGTCTACGAAAGGCTGAAGCTTCTTGGTGAGGGCGCCTTCGGTAAAGCTTACCTCGTCCGAGAGAAGTCAACGGAACTTCTTTGCGTCATCAAACAAATGAACATTGCCGAAATGTCAGCAACTGAGCAATAAGAAACTTTCAAGGAGGCGAAGATACTGGAAGCTCTGAACCATCCCAACATCGTCAAGTTTCGAGATGTGTACGTCACAACGAACAAGAAGCTGAGTATAGTTATGGAGTATGCCGATGGTGGTGACATTTCTAAACGCATCGCGGAACAGAAAAAGTTGCAGAAGCCATTCCCGTAATCAACCATTCTCGACTGGTTCACTCAGCTGTGCCTCGCAATAAAGCATGTTCACGATCGCAAAATCATACATCGCGACATCAAGGGGCAGAATGTCTTCATCACGAAGAACAATATGCTTAAACTGGGCGATTTCGGCATTGCTCGCATCCTTAACCGAACGATGGAAAAGGCTAGGACTGTAGTTGGCACGCCCTATTACCTCTCACCCGAAATTATTGAGAACAAGCCATACTCCTTCAAATCAGACATTTGGTCAATGGGAGTTATGCTTTACGAGATGTGTGCACTGCAACCACCGTTCAATGCGAATTCACTCCAGTTTTTAGCTTTAAAGATTGTGAAGGGTAGTTACCAACCGCTCCAAGGTAACTTTTCGAAAGAGATCAAGTCGCTGATTGGGAGCATGCTGAATATCGACCCAAACAGGCGCCCATCGGCTAAGTAAATCTTACGTAAAAAGTGTATTTATCGCAGAACTGCCATTTATACTTTCAAGAATAAACAACTTTTTGACCGAGACACAGAACAAGGTGGAGTTTTCTCACACCGTCCTTCACAACTTCGTACTGATTGGAATAACTTAGAAACTAAATTTCAAGGTACCGACTGCCCAGCAAATCAACCAAGCACAAATCCCCGTGCCTCAACAACAAGAGCAGAAGCTACAACCTTCGAGTTCATATGAGGCAGAGCGTAATAGGTTAAAAGAGCAACAAGCCAAAATGGAGAAAGAACGGGAGGAAGCTCGAGCTGAAGCCAAGAGAGAATAGGAGAGGAGACAACGAATATTGAACGAACAGAGAAGAGCAGAAGAGAAGAAGCGTGCAGAGGATTACCAAAGATTGATAGAAGCAAAAAAGCGGTAAGTCGAAGCAGCTGAGCGGGTAGTCCAGTAAAGACAGAGACAAGCGTTCGAGCGACAGCTTCAAGAGTAAAAAAGGTAACGAGAGGCGAAGAACCAAATGAGCATACAGCAAAGGCTTGAGGAAGAAAAGAAGAAGCAGCAATATTTGGAGTTCAATAAAGCTGAGTGGTTTCGCAACCAGTAGATTCGCCGCAACGCTGAAAGAAGAGCACAGATGGAGAACGAATATCAGTCTGAACCACCACCGGAGAGTCGACCTTCACAACCGCCACAGGTTCAAAAACAAGTCTTGAATGAGGCTCCAAGGCAACAACAGCCAGCACCCCAAAAAAGCAATTACCATTTCAAAGACGAACAACCAACAAAGCCTTTAATAGAGGCCTACAAACAGCTACAGCAACCCACGAAATAACGGCCTTCGAGCCAGAATAGAGTCAGACAATCCGAGCCAGCCATTGATGATGAGCAGCTAATGAACGCCTTTGTCAACCCAAACTTCAAAAAGAGGGCAGAACAGCAACAACAGCAGCAAAGGGCTCCCGAAGTTAAGAAACCAGAACGCCCTTCATCAGTTCAACCAAAGAAAGAAGTAAAACAATAACCACCAAAGGATGAAAAGCAAATTGATCTGAAGAAAAAGATCGAAGAGGGGCGAATGAAGATGAGGCTAGACCGCCAAAAACATCTCGGTAACTCTACAGGAGACATATGTGAAGGGTTGACCACGGACAGCCCCAATCCAACAATACCTGACGAAACCTTTAAGGCAGCAAAGTGGGAAAAACCAAAGATTCCTTTACCAACCCCTCCGTCCGTTATCAAGAGTTCTTCAGCCCTTCCTGAACAAAATTTGTTGTAAAAAAGCGAAAAGGTTGAAAAATGGCAGATTCCAGTTGTCAAGGCAGACCCTGAAGATCTAAATAGGATCATTAAGGAGAACGAGCTTTTGGAGAAGATGATCCAATAATAGGTACTGATAGAGGAAAAGCAGAGCTCGTAGATGTAGAATATGATCAACGAACTCAAGAAAATTGTAAGAAATCAATGTAACTTAGGTGAATGACGTGCAAGAGAAAGTCGAGTTGCTGCCGTAAGTCAAGGTGAAGCTCGACGTGAGAAAGGATGACTAAGTTGAACCTGAAAAGGCTGCAGATTTTCACGAAAACACTATCTATGAAGATTCAGACGCCAACCTCGAGTATTTTTCAGACTACAACAAACTCGAAAGTCTCAGAATGAGCCTGGAGGACGTCTTTGGTACTTAAAACTTTGTACGAGCATATAGAATCATCGAAAGAGACTTCGAAACAGTGGGAATGGCCGGCATGGATATGGACCTCATTCAGTAGAAGATAAACTTCATCAGCGAAGAGCAGTTCGCACAACATTTCACAATGCTGCTCACTCTGGTCGTGATGTAGAACAAGGTGGACGAGGAAGCCAGATCGCCCAACCGATGATAATTTATATAGTTCGTCAAACTAGAATCGCTCGATGGAGGCTCAATCTGGTTACGTCTTTCCCGTAGGCGAGTTCGCCAAGAGTTTATACTGGAACGAGACTCAGGCGGAATTGACAGAGCTGTTCGCATTAACTGAAAACAATAAGCTGGAGATATTCAACGTCTAAAGATTAACCATTGTGAAGAAGCACTCCCTGCAGCAGGAGACGGTAGTGTATGACATCAGTATCCTTCAAGGGATTGGTCCGGAGCCCCTGTATATCACTAGCTGCAAAGATATGCCTGTACAAAGATTTTTTACCGAAGGTTCGTCTTTATGATACAGCCACGCATAGCTGCCTTGGCTCCATACCTGACAGGAAGGAAAATTCGGAAAGATATCTTTCCCCGTTGGCCCTGAGACAAAGCAAAGAGGTAATTGAATCGGTTAATGGAGCAAGCTCATAAATGCTTTGGTGCAGGTCTGAAGTTCCTCTCAAGTTACGATTTGAATCGTTGCGCTAGGAGCTTTAGGTTCAAGCAATTTGACAAAAAACAATTATCAGCCCTAGCTCTGCAACCTTCATCGAGTGAGTAACTCCTGGCGGTTGGCTAGTTCACAGGAGAGATACACGTCGTCTCACCAGCAAACAATACAGTGGTAGCTACGTTGAAGGTACTTTTTGCAATTAGTTTAGTGTCATGTCGATGGAATCACTGATCTCAAGTTCTTGCCTTGCAGTCCTATGATGCTGCTCAGCTCTGCTCGCTACGACGATTTCAAATATCTGTGGGACCTCCGAATGACGCAAAGGTTTCTAAATTGCTACCACTTACCAAACTCTAGCAACCAACGAACCAACCTCCAACTTTCGGTTTGCTGCAAGTATTTCCTCACTGGAAGCCAATCCGGAGATCTGTGGAGATTTCCAATTGACACTGCAGAGAAACCCGTAAGTTGTAGGCTCTTCAACTAATCCCTCAACTGGGTGGAACGTGCTCAGAAAGGTATGCTTGCCGTTTGCTCGGGAGAAAGACACTTCGACGACTACCCAGCACCCGGCGGGACACTTCGGGTACTCCAAAACGAAAACTGACATCAATTTTCTATCACATGCGTCTTTTTAGATAGAGTTCCCAATGATATCACTGCTTCAAATTCGCAGGCTGTTCTTCGCCAGCTTGAAAGACTACAGGCTCATGAATCAGCGGTCAGCGTACCGAGAGATCCTGGGAGTTTCTCCTCACGCAGATCTCAAGGAAATCAAACAAATGTACCATCAGCTCGTGAAGACCTACCACCCCGATGCCAAAAACTCCCTGAGCGAGGAGCAGACCAAGATCAACGATGAGATCTGCCGAATAGTCATCAATGCCTTCAATGAACTCAGCAAACAGTAGCATGGCAAAAGACAGCGGGAAAACAAACCACAGGATAATGAAGACGATCGGGCCGGTTCCAGCTCTGATCGGTCAAGAGGTTGGTCTTCGAAGTACGATTCAGACTACGAGCCGAAGTCTGAGAGTGAGTCTCAAAGAAAGAAGAGGGCTCCATAGACAGATGAGTAAATCCTCTACCACAGCATCTTTGGTAAATTATTCGAAGAGGACCCGTACCTGTACTACAACGAGAAGAATGCTCACCTGCGGATGTAGTATGAACGAAAACTGAGCGAGCTGAGAGCAAAGAAAGGCTGGAAGCCGAAAGCAGCTTCCAACTAGGACAGCTCGTTTGGGTCGACAGAAAATCAGCCGCAAACTAAAGAGAGAGTATTATTCGGTATCCTATTAGGCTTTGGGTGCGTTTCCGTAGCAGCCTTTTTGGTTGCCAGATGGATGTTTCCAAAGAAGAAGGAAGTAAAACCGATTCGCAACATCACAGAATAACGCATTCAGGAGATACTCAACATGAGTGCTGAGAGAAGAAGGGTGCAATACGAAAAGTTGCTCAAATCCTACCATTAGCAACACCCACCGATGCTCAAGTATCCTTCTGAGGTGGATCCTGGAATCCTCCAGCAACTGCTGAAATACTCCGTCCTCACAGACATCAGTGTGTATTAGACTGATCCTAACTTCTTCTACAATCACGAGAAATTCGTGGATCAGAAGATTCCTGATGACAAGCTTCTGCTCATCAATCATGTCAAGCCCAACACCCTGATGACGATGGCTTTAGAAGCAGAGCGGTGTCTCCACAATATTTACGTCAATCGAAAGGATTTGCTGAAGTCGCTTCAAGAAAAAGGGAAGTACGACCCTCCAGGAATTTTCTTCCGGTTCTACGGCTTTAATTACTTGAAAATTCGTTAGGGGATGCCCCTAAACCTTTCCAACGTCGGTAATGAGGAATGGATCTCACTGTTCGACCTCTACTTCAAATACTACTCGCCCTTGCTAGTCAAGAAGAGCGATTACTACGAGTACACAAGTTACTACGGCGGAGGGAAGAGGGATAAGCCTTCAGATGATTTCCTGGGAAGTGTGCATCTCAACCATCGTTCAATTCCCAACATCTTCTTGAGACCAGAGGATAAGAACGCGTTTATGTGGGTCGGAGGGAAGTCAAATAAGAAATGGTAAGAAAAATATAGGGGAATCTGGACTGACTACTATCGTAGAAGAGAGTCCTTCTGGTGATAAACTGTACATATTGAACTGGCTGCAGTGATATTGATTGAGCCCGCCAAAGCATTAGAAAGTTATAAATGCCGATTCAACGCTTAAGCCAGGACACGATCAATAAGATAGCAGCCGGCGAAGTAGTACAGCGGCCATCCAACGGTAGGAAAGTTGTCATATTTAGCGATCAAGGAGCTCATCGAGAACTCAATCGATGCTGAGTCGACTTCGATCACTGTCACTTTAGTCGAAGGAGGGCTGAAGGAATTAACAGTGACAGACAACGGAAAGGGAATAGCCAAGGAAGACTTTCCCTTAGTCTGTTAGCGATTTGCGACTTCAAAGATCCGTAGTTACGAGGATTTGCTGACCATTGGCTCATTTGGCTTCCGGGGAGAAGCTTTGGCCAGCTTGAGCTACGTTTCTGAAGTAACTGTGGTCTCTAAGTAACGACAAGCCGATCTTGCCTACTCAGCGAACTTCTCTGAAGGAAAAATGACCAGCACTCCTTAACCCCACCACCTGAGTGTGGGCACTGTCATAACGGCTCGCAATATGTTCGGCACCTGCCTTAGAGTGAGGAAAGAGTCTCTGAAAGCTGGTGAAGAACGTCGCCGTATTCTAAAGGTTGTATCCCAATTCGCGGTTCATTATAGCTCGGTCAAGTTCAGGGTGGTGTCCGACGGTCGTGTTGAGCTTACAACTGAACACTGTGCCAGCTCCAACCTAAACAATAAGCTTGTGGTGTTCAGCCAACTGTTCCAACACCGCCCAGATGATATTTTCCAAGCCGATACCAAATTGAATTCGACGGCCTGCCTCACAGGCATCTTCACAAAACCCAAAACAGCAAGCGCAAAGTCAAAATCTCTGATGCTGTTGGTCAACAACCGTATAGTCGAACTGACCGATATATTCACCGCAGTTGACGACGCCTACATAAGCTGTTACAAATCAATTCATCTGGAGGACATCACATATACGGTGTACCTCTCTCTGAGCATCGATCCAAAGCTGATAGATTGCAATGTGCACCCAACCAAGAAGGTAGTGCAAATAGTCAACAGTGCTGATCTCTGCGAAAAGATCACTAAGTGGGTTTTGGAAGTGCTGAAGGCTGAGTGTAGGATAATGCCCTTTTATGAGCAAGAGAAGATGCCAATCCGTGTGCTGATTGACCAGTCTAAAAAGGGGAAGGATGCGCCTCGTGAGTCAAACCAGTTGTCAGCAAGAACGCGCACAGACAGTAAGCAGCTGCCACTGAGATACTATATTCCCCAACAATCAGTACAATAGGAGACAGTCCAAGCTGACTCTAAGGTGGAACCATAAATTTGCGAGGAGAAAAGGCCGTTCATCAAGAAAGAGTTCGAATGCTTTCCTGCAACAATTGAAGATCGCCAATAAAATGCTCCGAGAATACCAACTGCAGAGAGAATAGACTTGCGCTGTAGTGTTGCTTCGCCATCCGCGTAAGTGAAGGAATTTATCCGAAACGTAACTTACGTGGGATGTGTGAATAGCAACTTCCTTCTCATCCAGCACGAATAAACCCTAAGGCTGTTAAATATTCTACCGTTTATGCCAGCCTTGCTCATTGCCTGGTTAAGAAAATAGCCAATTCTCTCCATCTGCCAACTCAAAGTTCCCACCTCACTTGCTGGTTTTCTCACTGCATTTACCAATAAGTCCAAGCTCTTGTTTGACAACTCCAAATTCGAGCAAATACTCATCACAAATAGGAAGGCAGTGGGGAAACACCTCAAAATTTACATATCCTAGCAAGGAACAGTAACCCATGTCTGCTATCCACTCAAGATCATGGACGGTCGACTTCGGGACTGCGAGCTCGGCTACCTTTTGGCGCGTACAGCCAAGCATCTTCTGTCACTCTAAGATATTGAGGACGCCAACTAATCACTACTACACTCCTATCTTATTGACTATCTCTCGTCACTCTTCGAAGAGCCATTCACTGACTACGTCCCGTCATCGGCGCGATAGTATGACTCATGGTATCGCGACAAAATTATTCCTCTGGCTAAACTCAAAGGTGAATTCCCTGCAACGGAATTGGGGAGCTGTACTCTTTAAATGCTACATCTCAAACAAGTCTATAAAGTCTTCGAACGCTGTTGATAGTCCCTCAACTATATGCCATAGAGTATCAAAGACGCTTCACGTAAAGGAAGCCTTCAGTTTGCCGATTACTAGAAAAATACACTGAAAGCCTGGAGTTTTCTTTTAGGTAGACATAAGTCTCCAGAGTCTTGGCGACTTCTTCAGAGGCTCCAGAGTTCTCTTCACCATACCTAACAACTTCGAGTCTACGTTCATTCACCAACAATTCCGCTTGGGGTTCGTGAAACGTGGTGAAGAGTCCAACAATTAGCCTGTAAAGACCGCTGTTCTTGACTTTGATGTAGTGGCTAGTTGGAACCCAAACATAGTTGTCGGGAAGCGTATTGATGAGTTCTGTATCCCAACTTGCGACCTTACTACCAGAGGCTAATCCCTCCCCTTTGAAGCTCCACCTGCCGACGATATTTTCACTACAGAGGCTCTCATATATGATGTTTTGATCTCGTTCGTATCGCCTGAACTCCTACACACTCAAGTAATTTTGCTGGACGCTGACTGCTGATTTTGACAAAAGAGGTGACCGTTCATAAAGTTCAACTGGTTGCTTGGCTTGGATGATAAGCTCGTTGTCAATTCTCCTATTGAGGTCGTTTTTTAGAGCCTCCAGGTTATAGAGCATATCCTGTTCGAATGCCTTGAAGGCGAGCTTGACTTCTTGCAGGCTGGTCTTTCCATTCAGGACAAGCTCAAGTTGCATCAACTACCTTGTAAGGTGCTACTTGCTGGCGAACTTGCTTTATTTGGGTTCATGGATTTAGTTGGAAGTTGGTTTTGAAATTTACACTTTGTCAGAGACGTATTCTGTAAACTCCGACCTCAGCTTTTCAACAGCCTTTACGACTGTCTCCTGAATCGCCTCATATTCTTTCTTTTTCATACCCTTCCCAGCACTATTCGATAGCTTCTTGATTTCTTTTTCGTTGTCCTCGCAAGCTTGTTTCACTGACTGAAGAATATGGAGGAGTTCTTACTTCCCCGCAGCATGTTTTATGTGGTTGGTGCTTGCCGAGGTTGTGAGGGTTTAGATTCGAGCAGTCGACTCCTCTATTTGCTTTATCAAAAAGGTGCGAGACTCGCCTAGTGCAAACTCGAAATGCTTAACTTCTTCATGCAGTTTGCTTATGGACCGTTATGTTTATCCTTTCTGTTTCTCGAGTTGCCGTTCAAACTTCTCGTTCACCTTCCCCACCACTGACTTCAACTCTTTAGATTCCCTGTTAATATCCTCAGTCCGCTTTTGGATTTCCTTCTGCAACCGGTCAACTGTATCGCCAATCTCCCTCATTACACAGCTCATTATCTCATTCTCGCTGTTCGCCTTAGATTCGATGGCTTCGATACGCCGATCTATCCTAGTGATTGCATGAGACTCTTCCAGCGTTGTATTGAACTCCGCAGCACTGATCTTTTTGTCAAGAATATCTCTGAAGTCTCCCAAACTGCTTGATAGATCAACTACGGACACTTTCTGTGCGAGCAATTGATGCAGCTCTGCCTTACTAGCCTTCTTCGGCATCTGTTCCTGAAGATACTCCAGTGTGTCGTTTTGAAGTTCAAGCATTTCTCTGACTGCCTGAAAAGCTATCTTCAGTGGCATGGGTATGGAACTGTTCTCTTTGAGCGTATGCAACACAGCACCAAGCTTCTGCTGCACTACCTTGGAATACTGGTCGTTCTGCTGAAATGAGAAGTTCTCCTTGTTCATGCGGCTGTTTGAATTACTAGTTGTTAAATCATGAGAAATGGGAGTCACGCGACGATGAGGTGTGACGATTTAAATGCTCCATCTTGTAGTCGTGAAGGGGTTCATAGCAAGGGGACGGGACGGCATAGATGTAGCTTGTCGGAGCCGTTGACTGCTCGTATTCATACTCGTCTTCTGGCTATTCAAAGATGTCTAAGCTAGGCTTCTGTGTACTTCTGCGATAGTTGGGCTTCGGCATCCGCCTCACGTAATTGCGGGAGCGTTCTCTTTGGAGAATCATATCTTTGGAGAAGTCCTCAAACGGTGGGTGATATCCAGGCTATTGCTTGTCAGCCAGGCTGGGATTGTAAGTCAGCAGAATTTCCACTCTGCAATGACTATTGCCGTGCTTAACAAGCCGCAGCACCATCGCCAACCCCTTGGTCAATCTATGGAATTGGCTGGCTATGTAGAGTGCTGCAACCATGTATGCCATTTTTGATTGGAGAGATACCTTTTACCCTCGGGGTTTGTGATGCAAGATGGATACTAGCTTCCTTACAAGCTCTATGGTCTTGTCCTTGTGTCGAAGCATCCAGCTGACTTCAAACACTTGGTGCTGGTTTTTCTTAAAGGGTGACCTAAACTCCATTGAGTTGTTTAGTATGAGATTATTCGACTTCAGTGATTCCATGCACAAACGAAACGTGTACCTCGGTCCATCGGAGCTCTTCATCAAATGAATGTGTACAGGCCAGAAGGCTGAGCATACCAGTTGGTGGAATGCTTCTATTCTAACTTTCGGGGTTTCGTTAGCCTTAATCCATCATTTCTAAAGTTAGTAATTCTATGAAAAAGAAAGAATCAAATTCGGAGGCTGGTCAGGAGATCTACGTCTTCTAGACTCCCGAGGAGGACCGCAGTCACATATCTACTCCCAACAAACTCATTTTGAAGCCCAAGCCCCCAGCTATTCGGCACTCAAAGTTCGAAGAGTCTATGCACGACAACCTGAAAAAGCGTTCAAGTCTTGGCGCCTACGATCCACACCTCCTAAAGCAAAACCCGATATCCAAGGGTGTCGGTGATGGTGAGGGGGCTGACCTGCATTAATACCAGCCTAGCAATGTTGACATCGATATCTGTAAGACCCCAGCAGAACTGGCTGAACTCAATAAAATGTGTGAGTAGATCTTCATTGCTGACGACTTGGACTTCGAATTGGATCTGTAATAATAGTCAGCACCGAAGATCGAAAAGGAGGTTCCTCAAGCGTAGAACATCTTCGCAAAAAAAGAATCAAACCCACCATAGGAATGTGAAGCTACTCCGAACTAAACAGAAGAGACCAAGGTTACCTAGGCAGCCGATTAAAGGATTCTCTGGGAGAGGCCATCCGATGACTTAGCCAATAGATAAAGTGGGCACACAGTGCCTTCCAAGAAGTAAATAGAGCAACCTGAAAAGCTGTCGCCGAAGATTAGCGGGCTTACAATTTACCGTAACCTAGGGAACGTGACCGTCGAGATCACCAACAAAATCACTCTTCTGTTGAGTCCGATTCCTCCTGGAATCATCCTCACCTGCAAGCTTAAGCGTTCAAGAGATCTAATGAACCTCCTGACACCAGAATACGACTTCTTTTTAGAAAAAGGACTCAAACACATCGTTTCAGCCCAGAAGAAGATACTCAGTAACTCAGAAGCTTTTTTGGTTTCCACAGAAATCGGGAACTACGATAAGTCGAAGATTGTTGCTTCACTACGATCCAACGTCCTCCACAACGATTTCTTGATCATGGGAAAGGAGCAGGGCAAAGATGTTAAGTTCAAATTCATCTATGGCTCGGTCAACTATGGCAAGCTCAACAAGGACAAAACGCAGCGAAACATGAGCGTGACAGTCCCCGTGAAGGTTTCTGTAGGTGTACGCA
>ERZ724508.161-NODE-161-length-48109-cov-5.945103_pt1 | contig 48109 bp, 68 predicted proteins | sample MGYA00376041_ERZ724508 | MGnify/ENA primary metagenome ERZ724508 (study PRJEB28724, sample SAMN07190887) | wastewater metagenome | isolation source: effluent of sewage treatment plant in Hong Hong | place: USA: Christiansburg, Virginia | collected 2016-03-01 ...
ACTCTGACTTAACTGACCGCTTCAAAGTTAAGCCGTGCAGGAGTGAATACCAAACAACAAATTCTGATGACAGAACGAGGCAAGCGAAGTAGCTGAGTAACTGAATCAGTGCAATCCGTTTATAATTAAATGTCAAGTCCATTTCGATCGCGAGTCCAGCATTCAGGTACGCCAGTCGCTTCTCAGGCGAATAATCGCAAGTCAAGCAATCTCGCAAACTCGATGGGTCAAGCTATCGTACCCGTCAAAGTCACAATCAATAGGTACGACCTCTGACGATCAGTTTAGTTCAACCCTCGACTCTACGTCACCAAGTTCATCAGCGAGCAGGATGTACTTCTCATCAAGCAGGTGTTCGATGAAATTGACTCCACTGGCAAGGGCACATTGAACCCCAGCGATATTAAGTTTTCTCTGCAGAAGTGTGGTTTCAACGCAACTAAAGAAACCATCTACGACATCGTGGCTGAGTACGATGAGAAGGAGGCTGGGGGTATAGGCTTTCCTGAGTTCATGAACATAATGATCAGGCGACCGAATTAACATGAGTCCCGTGAGGATGTTCGCAAAGTATTCCGAAAGTACGATCGCAAGAACAAAGGTAAGGCGTTCTCAGTGACCTAGGCTACATTGATGTCGACGATCTTCGCAACGTTATGAAAGAGGTTCAAGAATAACTATCGGAGGCCGATCTGCAAAGGATCCTCGCTTCAGGGTCGAGCAAGAACCCTGGACGGCTTAGCCTGGACGACTTCTATCGATTGATGACTTCCGCTACCTTTTTCGGTTGAGCAGCAATTAAGTAAAATGGGAATTTAATAATAATATCCCTGACCATAAATTATGAAGTACATCCTCTCCGAGAAGGACCTCGAAATTCCAGAGAACATCGAGATTGAAGTCAAGTCACGCGTCATTGAGGTTAAGGGCCCACTGGGCAAGCTGCGCCGCTCTTTCAAGCATGTCCCCTTCGACATGCGAAAGATCAAGGACGAGAAGAGCAAGAAGAACCGAATTATCTTTCAGATGTGGAACCAACGACGCAAGCAGGCTGCCGTGCTCGGTTCCGTTCGCGGTACCATTAGCAATATGATCCGCGGAGTGACTACCGGCTACAAGTTCAAGATGGTGCTCGCCTATGCACATTTCCCCATCATCGCCAACGTCCTCGACGGCGGAAAGGTAACGAAATAAACTAAAGCAGGCCCTTGAAGTCAAGAATTTCGTCGGAATCAAGATGAACAAGCGAGTGAACGCTCTTCCTGGCGTCACCATCTCCAAGAAGGAGGAGGAGAAGAACATCATCACCGTTGTTGGCACAGACCTCGATAACGTTTCGCAGACCTGCGCCCTTATTCACCAGTCCACTAAGGTCCCCAACAAGGATCTGCGTCAGTTCTTGGACGGTATCTACGTGCAAGAAGCACGCCTGGACATGAAATAGTGATCCACCCTATTTAAATCACACATCGTCACCCATTGTAGACCTACATCAGCATGCCGTGAAGGGTCTCAATGTCCTCCCCGTTCCCAAGTAAGGTCATCAGCTTTTTATTGCGGTCTTCAAGGTTGCTGATGAGTTAATGGCGCTCCTGTTTCTTGTAGTGCCGCAGGTTTTGCTTCAACTCTTGAGAGAAGTCAGGGAGGTGAGTCTGCAAATTTGCAGACAAGTATGTCAAACAGGTCTTACTGTTCTTCAGTCCCTGCGAGAGTTTAATATGGTCATTGCGGATCTGTAGCTGCTCTTTGGAAGCCCTCTTGATAGCTACATCCTCAACCCTGAGATAGCGATCCTGGATATCCTTGAGCTTCTTCTTTTCGAGCGTCTCCACGGCTTCGTACCTGCATATGAGATCCTGTAGTACATTCGTTTGGCATACGCTAGCTTGATCTGTTGATTGGTCTCCAACATGTTAATCTCCTCAACCGTCGGCTTCTTCTTCCGAGTCCCGTGCAGCCGTAACTCACGTTCCTGCCTATTCGATTGATTCTTCATGCTTCCAGAACTTCTCTTACGGGAGTGTTATTTCAGTTATTTCTTGTCAGAGTATTTTTCGATGTTTGGTGCATGTTCGTCCAGAGCGGCAGGCTTCTTGTTTGAGCTGTTTGGATCCCTCTTTTGCGATGCCTCCTGATGTTTCGTCTTCACCACAGGCTACAAAATCTCAGGGTCGCTCTCCTCATACTCATTCTGGTTACTGTTACGCCCGCTTCCTCGATGTTTGCTGCTTTTACTTTTTTTACGGAAGCGTGGCTGTGCCTCGTGTCTGTTATTGGCTTCTGAGTCGGTGTATGTCTATCCGAACTCGTCATTTGTTGCTAGTACTGTGAAGACTGTGTGGTTGAGATTCTCCAGCTCCCTCTCCTCTTGGCTATCTGCCTGCGGAGCTGACCTTACCGAAGAAGGCGCATTACCTTAACTCTTAACCATGATTTGGCTGAGATACTCAAACAGTTGCAACAGGTTTTTGAGATGCTGCATATTGCCTTGAACTATGAGCTTTCCGCTGATATGACTGAGATCCATGTTGATGACCTTGCTAACGAGTTCGATGAGGGCCTGAAGCTTTTCTCCCGAGCTGCCTTTGCTTTCATTGATTTTTATCAACTCGATTGAGTGCGAATGGAACACTATGTTGCAGATCTCGAAGTAAATCTGCTCATTCTGCAGGCACTCGATCCCCTCCACCCACCTCCGGTACCCAATGTTCTCGAAAATGGAGTCCACCATGCTCATGACCTGGTCTGTTTTGATCGTTGCCATTCCAACTTTAATAATCGTACGATAAATTATTTGATGCTCTTGTACAACCACCGATGTGTGATCGGAATTCCCCTAAACTGGCTCTTTTGGTAGCACTACTAAAATCACGCATCGGACTCTTTCGTGCATTCGACCATGCTGGGATTAGATGCAGACTAGACAAGCAAGCCACTGTAGCTCAATGGCGAGAGCAAAAGATTGAAAATCTTGAGACGGTGGTTCGATTCCACCCGGAGGCACTTTTTTATATTTTCTGTTCTTCTGAGGAACAGAAGACTTTCTCAGACAAATTCTGCCGGTGAACTTTTTGCTTGATTTCATCTCCGTCGGCGCTTGAGACTATAGTTCTGCTTAAACAAATTCGAACCTAAATGATCCCCATCAAAGATCTCGATCGTCACATCTAGACTCTTCGAAAGGGCGACAAACTAACGGAAGGAGAAGTCAAGCAGCTTTGCCAGCAGGCCAAAGAGATCCTTTCGGAGGAGAGCAACGTCATTAAACTGGAGGCACCAGTCACAGTACGTGTAGGCTTAAGAAAGATCTGTGGAGACATTCACGGTCAGTTCTTCGACCTTATCGAGTTGTTCCGCATCGGTGGGGATCCGCCTTTTACCAACTACCTGTTCCTAGGAGATTTTGTAGATCGCGGTCTCAACAGCGTGTAAACATTCCAACTGCTTATCGCGCTGAAGGTGCGCTATCGAACCCGCATCACATTAATCAGAGGCAATCACGAGTCCAGACAGATTACGCAGGTCTATGGCTTTTACGACTAGTGTTTGAGAAAATACGGTTCTTTGAACGTATGGCGCTACTGTACGGATGTATTCGACTGCCTAGCTCTCGCAGCCATCATTGACGACAAAATTCTCTGCGTTCACGGTGGTCTTTCGCCAAATATCAATGCAATTGACGAAATTCGCTCGCTATAACGTAAGCAGGAAGTGCCACATGATGGAGCAATGTGCGACCTTATGTGGTCTGATCCCGACGGTAATAAAGCCTCCTACTTAGAAATACAAGGATGGTCAGTCTCTCCCCGTGGAGCAGGTTACCTCTTTGGTGGCGACGCTGTGGAAAAGTTTAACAGACTGAATAACATCAGCCTGATTTGCCGTGCTCATCAGCTTGTGATGGAGGGATACAAAAAGGTGTTTTCTAACAAGCTGGTGACCGTATGGTCTGCTCCAAACTATTGCTACCGGTGCGGGAATGTTGCAGCCATTCTCGAACTCGACGAGAATCTACAAGACTACTACAAAATCTTTGAGGCAGCCCCCAGCGATGGAAAAAACGGAAAAAAGAAGAATGTTCCGGAGTACTTCCTGTGAATGCTTAGCAGTCAATGCAGATCATCAAGCCACTCCCTTCAACTGTTTCTCCTTCCTGATGATCTCCATGTGTCTACGGTTCATCATCACTTCCTTCCTGAACAGCTCTTACTCTTGTTCAGCTACTCTCCTCTATCTTAGCTTCAACGATGCCTATTTGTTAATGCCATCTGAACCAGCTGGGCCGTCACTCAGCCTACTCCTCAGGTGCTCCTGCAACACCTTGAGTGACTCATTCTCGAGCTTGTATTCGGCTTTGGTTGGGCTGAAATTCCACATGGTTGAGCCCTGTTGTTATCGACTGTGTTTAGTTGTCTTTGGCATCTTCAGTAAAAACTTTTCAAGCTTGTTCAGCTTTGCCAAAGTCTTATTCTAATTCTGGAGATTGCTGAAGGATTGGTCGTTATTGGATTCTATCGGTTCCCGTTCAGTGGGACATTGAGAAAACTGCTCAAAGCTCCTCCTCATGAGTCCGCTATCCCTGCGCTTGTAGCTGACAATTGATTCAGGTATCCCCACATGCTCATTCTTGAGAAGAGGCAATTGCATATCCTTCATGAAATGACTCAGAAAGTTGCGAGTTAATTCGAATTCCAGCTCCGATTCCCTTCTCATCCGATCAAGTTGCTCGGTTTTGTCGAGCAGCTTTTACTGAGTGTGTATGACCAATAGCGCAGCCTCCCGACTTTCGGGGTGGTTAGCAGTGTGCCAATTATTCTCTTTGTTGGTTCCTTCCGGCTTCGCTTTGAGAAACTCCAACAGCACCTTTCTGAGAAGTTCGATTTGCTGTTGGTGAGATGAAGGAGCCTCCTGGGCATGAGCCTTCTTGTACATTCGACTCACTTCCTTCTCGATGGAAGCGAAGTAGCTGATGGCCACCTTCTCAGGATTCAGCAGAGCCGCTTTCATCTAACGAATATAATTTAACTGAACTGCCCCGCGACGCTCAAACCATGTTCTAATATGCCTATGTCAATCACTTCTTCTTGGTGAACTCGTTGGTGGCAGCCACGGCCTTTTCTGCTGCGTCGTCCAGATCGCTAGCCACAATAATCTTGAAGTTCTTGTTGGCTTTGGTGAATTCGTTGAGCAGCGCATTGCCCTCCTTGGAGTTGGTACCGATCAAGCGGCACACCAATGGTACCTTGATGTCGACCATCTTAGCTGCTTTCATAATGCCCTGAGCAATCACATCGCACTTCATGATTCCTCCGAAGATGTTGATGAGAATGCAGTTCACCTTGGGATGGTTGGTCAGAATCTCGAAGGCGGTCTTGACTTGATCGACATTGGCTCCTCCTCCAACATCCAGGAAGTTAGCTGGCTCGCCACCTTTGAGCTTGATAATATCCATGGTGGCCATGGCAAGACCAGCACCGTTGACCATGCAGCCGATGTTGCCGTCAAGTGCAACATAGTTAAGTCCAGCAGCGATAGCCTTCTCCTCACTTGGATCCACATCCTCACTGGCCAGTGAGTTTTTCCGCAGCTCTACGAGTTCCTTCTGACGGAATTTAGCGTTGTCATCGATGTTGATCTTCGCGTCAACACAGTAAATCTGGTTTGCTGGGTTTGTTGCCCAAGGGTTGATCTCAATCTGAACGGCATCTGTTTTGTTGAAGAGTGTCTCCAAGTTCTTGATCTGCTGGCGCCAGTCCTTGATGTCCTTCAAGTCCAGATCTTTTTCGACTTTATCAAGGATCTCCTTGGTGATTCCTTTATCGACTTCGAATGGGTACACCTTGATGGCTGTAGGGTCCTCCTTAGCAACCTCCTCGATATCCATACCTAAACTAACCTTGCTGGTTACCTCCCTTCTTGGAGACCATCAATGCTGGCCTTTGGCTATTCCTATCCAGGACCAAGGCTAAGTAAATCTGTCGTTTGATGTCAACACCCTCGTGAATGAGAACTGCATCCACTTTCAGGCCTTCCTTGGTAGTTTGATGGGTGACAAGGTTGTAGCCGATCATCTTCCTGGTGAACTACTTGATTTCCTGCGGGGTCTTGACAATCTGAACACCGCCCTTGAGTCCGCTACTAAGGTGTCCTATGCTGAGTACAGTGGTTACCCTTTCCACGACCTCCAGCATGCACCTGGGCCTTGAGAATAAGCCCTCCAGCCGGATCCAACTTCTTGGCGACGGATTCAGCCTGCTAGGGAGTAGTGGCAATGTCGCCCTTCTGCACCAGCACGCCATACTTTCGCATGATGTCCTTGCTCTGGTATTCGTGGAGGTCGAAATATCGCCTGATGGTGCGAGTGAGTCCACTGCCGTGTCGCGAGAAGATGCTCCTGGCGAACATAAGATATGTTTTATTGATTATAGACGATTTATAGCGGAGCGAGGTTGGAAAAGTTAGGTGGGTGGGTATTGAGGTCTGCTTCTATTGGCTATGATCAGCAATCAGTGGAAGGTGAGACTCACTGGTATTGTGATATTGACAATCTCTTCCGTTGTTGGTGCAATCTGCTCTCTGCGGGCATAGAAGGGCGAATCCACGTAAGCATCAATGAGATGGCTGGCTCGGTGTTTTCCGACTCTAAGTTAGTTGTTGTTTACAGCTCGTAGTTGCAGTGGCGGTAGTCGTTCAGCGTATCCTCGCAGTCTTGGTGCCTTCATTACTGTCAAAATTACAGCTGTGCGCGCATTTTGAAGCCACTAAGAGTCGAAAGACATCGCCTTAGTTCGATTAACTTGGGAGTGCATGCGTTGCGTGCAGCATCAGAGATCTTCAGTGCTTCCATCTCGAACAGGGAGGGTCCTACACTCATGGGAAGGTTGTTACCAGAAGCAGAGTGGGCAGCCATTGTGATATTATTTATACAATGCTTGGGACGCCCTGCTGCAATTTAATAACACCAAATGCCAAGACTACTCGCGTTGCTGACTGCCGTGATTGTCGTGCATTGTGCTCGGGACACTAGGGTCTTTGAGGTTACCCGTACCTACAGCAACGACAAAAGTACAATATGTCTAAATGGCAGTGCTTCAGGATGAAAAAGTGGCCGAACTCACGATAACGACAGAAAGCCAGTACGACGAAGCGAGTGCGGAAGTGCAGTTGGTGTACGAGGCACTTGTGGACTCAGCAGCCTTGCGTAATCCGTCCGACGAGGTGGTGCTGAAGTATCGGGATACTAAATCAAACCAACAGTTCATGGAAACCGTCGGCTACGATAGATTGCTGTCTGCTGATTACAAGGAGCTACTGAGCATTGTGCTAAACCAGAACTACGACGTGCTGGCGATCAACTATTCCCAGCAAAGACTAAAGCGCAAGGAACTTTCGGGCATTGAAACACCGATATTCCGCAGCCAACAAGCAAAGGAGTTCATTCTGACGTACCAACCTGTAAAGAAGGCAAGTGAGACGCAGCAGGAAGAGTCCTTCTTCACCAAATATGTAAGCAATTAGTTCGACTCAGCGTTGGTACATCCTCGGAGGACTTGGATTATTGTTCCTGATGAGCAAGGCCGACCCAGAAGCAATGCAACAGCAAATGCAGCAGCAACAGCAACCACGCAACTGATGATGCATGTAGTTATAATGGGCGTGTGCAGCAGTAAAAGCTCGTTGTCGTATGAGTCGAACCCAAGACTCACTGGACGCCCTGAACAGCTTGGACGCAACTACACAAACAAGATAGCTCGTATTGTCGAAGGCATGGCTCGCCTGGAGCGCCAACAGGACAAGTCGCCGTTGGAAACCTATCTCATCGAACGAACCGACGAATGGTTCGAGGAGGAGGAATAGTAGGAGCCCAAACGGCCTGCACTAAACCTCCCAAAGATAGACTTCCTAGAGCGAGTGCGCAAGCCAAAACCAAAACCATTGGAGTATAGCGAGTTGGCTTCAGTGGAGGATCTGCTAACCCTGTTCAAACAGTTCGAGAGAGACTTTCGAATAACTGAGAATCTAGCGAGGCTCATGACAGACTTCGAACGGATGAAGGATCGCACCAAATTTTACATTGGCAATACAATCCGACGTGAGCAACCGCAGGTAAATTCTGAGCTCGACTTCCCAGAGTTGGCACTTCCTCTCTATGAAAAGCTTGTGCTACATCTCTATGAACAGCTGCTCAAAAAGGAATTAGCAAGCGAGAACGATGAGCTGAACTCATTCGTCTGCGACTTCCATGCTACTATCGCGCTCAACCTCTTCAACTTCATCAAATTCCGCAAAGTAACCCACGATCAGCTCTTGCTCGTGGTCTACTATCTCCTGCAACTCACTAGTTCTCGGAAAAAGGCAGAAGAGCAGGCTGAGCTGATACGCAAGAACCTCCAGCGCATTCGCGAGATGTTCCTTGCGATGCTGGTGGAGGAATAGTACACATACGATCTTCCCAAACAGTCACTACAGGACATTCGGTTTGTTTGTAGTTCCTACGTTAACGACCTTTATCGACGAAGCCTCGCCTAAATCGATAACCCGACTATTTTCGAGGCCGAAGAACCACTGCGACCACTGTTCATTTTCCCAGTGCAGACCGTAAAGACAAAGAACAAGCGTTACTGATCGATACCTGCTCGTTTATATTAATGGAAGCAGAGGATTATCACTTCAAGTTCAAAGTGCTTGTCGTGGGTGACAAAGGAGTCGGAAAGACATCGCTGCTTAACTGTAAGTGTCATGCTAGCTCAGCCATCACTCAGAACTTTGGCAAGGTGGTGTTCGCCGAACAGTCCGACTAGATGAACATCAAGGTACAACGGTCGTGACATACAGTCAGTCAACTTCAACGATGAGGAGACAGTCTATCGTATCAACTACTGGGAAATTCCCAGCCGCATTCGCTCGGCCGATTACACCTTCCGGTACTGCCTCGGTGGTACTGCCATCATCTACATCTTCGATGGTAACTCAAACACTATACAGTCACCAAACGCCAGTCCTTCTAAAACATCGAAAAATGGGTGGAGAGCAACGAGAAGGCAGAAATTCCAATCAAGATACTCGTAGGCAACAAAGTCGACTTGTACAGTACCAGTAAGGACGCAGTCCAAAAGGCTGAGGCCACTTCACTCGCCAAGAAGCTCAATATGGAGTACTTTGAGGCTTGCTCAATCGGCGATTCCAGCATTACACCGGTCTTCGACTACACCTTCAGCAGCATTTCGAATAGCATACCGAATCCGCCGACTCCTCAATCTCTTGTGGGGAAGGGCATCTTGCTTGGAAAGAAACTGCTCAACTCAACCAAGTATCACTTGGCACTATGCGACATCGCCACACTCTACGAGTGACAGATCCATCACCGAAGTTTTAGAAGGCATGAATAACGAGCGATATGCGCTGCTAAAGTCGGATACTTCTCAGCTTTATTTAGCAGCTGCATCAGCTCTTTGGTCTATTTGAGCTCAACTAGCTACTAAAGATGCCTCTCCCGGAGTTGTTGTACGCTTTGTGTATGAAAGCGGCGAATTTAGCGAAGCTAGGCTGAGTGGAGCTCTGCGTGCTGCTCTTCGGCTTCCCTATAACCCTCGGAATCTTTCAGCTCACATCTTGGGCCTAATGAAAGTAGCACTTATGCAACGTTTTCTTTGTCTCTTTCTTCCAACTTACCCTTCATTCGAAGCGTCAACCTGCGGTAACTCTCTGCGTATTAGTGTAGCGGTCCTTCGCCCGTGCGCTCTTGCAAGTTGTCTCTCTATTCGGTCAACTTTTCTAACCACTTATTGAGTTCGCCAAGTGTATTTTCCAATTCAGCTTTGTGTTAGCTTACGGAACTCAGAGTGAGCTTGTTTTTCTGAAGGGTTTCCATTTGGTCTCCAAGCAGCGACACAATCTCCAAATGCATCGAAGACAAGATTGTTTCTCTCTTAGCCAGACTTAACCTTACATTTTCAAGTCTTTCATGCTAGGCTTTGAGGGTGGATAGCATGTTTACGTTGGAGCTAGTAACAGCCCGACCTGGCTTTACCTCCACAGTTTCATTCTTCTCGGTGAATACCTTCAACAGTCGAATCGTGTTGAGATCCTCTCGAATTCTCCCATGATCTAGATTCATATAGGCTACGAAATAAACTTCTTGTGATTGGCGCAGCTATTTTCCTCCAGGATATGCTTCTTTGCTGGTTATTATACTCCCACGGCAGAGCGATCGAAGCTGCTGAAATCAAATGCAAATTTACCTTTTCGACGAAGTCACACCTTTCTTCTGCCTTGGTCTCAATTGGATAGAAATGCAAAACCAGTTTCTTACTGCCCTTCTCAAGTGTGAGTGTAACGATGTCTCTCGGCTTGGAGAGTTGCCTGATTATCTATGTTGCTTATCCCCGTACATCTCGAATTCGCAGTCTGTCCTATCGTCTGAGTGTGTAATTGTCTGCCTGCTCTTCCAAGTCGTCCAGGTCGTACTGAGTGTAACGGTTGGATCGGCGAGCGACGGAAACAGCCAACTCGCGATTGACGGCACCTTGACAGATAGATTCGATTAGCGACAAATTTTGATTGTGATCCACCCCGACTTGCATGACTGTTACAGTTCGTTCCGCATCAGTGCTGAAAAGCTATTCCTGAAAGTAGTCTTATACTTGAGATTATCGCACAAATCTGCATCGATGGGTCATGTACATATGCTCTGCGGAGAGTTTCTCGTTGAACTTGGAAAGTAGTTTATCTCCGGTTCTCAGCTGAAGAGTGTTCCCGCTGAGGTAGTAAGTGACCCGGCGGGATTCCTCCACCTTATGATGTGAATCCTTGAGAACAGCAACATTTCTGCACAATGGAAACATCACTTGGAACATTACAGTCAGCACCATAAACTGGAGAAAATATCAGTAGAGTCTGTCACAAGTAGTCAGTAAGGGCATTGCTGTTAAGCTGACTAAGCTTCTTCTTGAACTTATCATAGTGGTTGCTAACCACTGGTGATGCCTTCACTTTCCGCAATGGATCGGGTTTCTTTTGAGCTTGCTTGAATACTACCAATGAACTGTTAGTGTTACGCCGAGGTTGTGGCCGACTCGCTTGCTCAACTCCTGTTCCGAAGCCAGGCAGGATTGGGAGATTCAGAGCTTCGTGGCTTTGGGAGAGCTTGCTCTTGCTCTTGCTCCTGCAGTGCTTTACTTGAGAGTGAATGCTCTTTTTTAGCACCCTATTTTCTTGTTTGGCTGAAGACAATCGCTTCGTGAGGTGATCAATGCTACTCACTAGCGCGCCGATTTGCTGGTTGTATTTGCTTGTTATCAGGTCAAGTAGAGTTGGAAGATCGTGCCCACTATCTGCGCGACTGGTTATCTATTCGTTTGTGGTGAGTCGCGAGATACCTCTTCTGCCGGACTCCATAGAGCTGCTCGATGTCTTCTTTGCTGCGAGCTTGATAGTCTGTGTGCTGAGAAACTCGCCGTTGTTATACGAGAAGCCGGTTTGAATAGGAAGCTTGGGAGTGCGGGGACTGCCCATAGCATTCGACTGTTCGTAGAGTTGCCTAGCCGACGCTGCTAGTTGCTGGATGCTCGCTAGGTTACCGGCCACTGTTTCGAGGGAATGCTTGATATCGGCCGTGGTCATCCCACTGTTTTGTGTTTATTTACGAGCAGGTGGAATAATGCAGCAGCGTGTTGCATAACATGCTCAAAGCCTGTAGTACTTGATACGATGGGATCTTCAATCAAATCCATCATCAACATCCTTCTGGCCGGAAGAATTCAGGTGCCATCGTCGGGCATCGTTCGCACATGTGTGCATAGGGTTCAATGCTTGCATAGCCCGGCAGTTCCATCAAGTACTTGCCCATAATCTGGCAGTAAGGTAGGCTGGGGTCGTTTGCCAAGCACTTCTCTGGGACCTTGAAGTTCTTGTCATAAATGTTCAAGGTATAGACCTACATTGATGGCAAATTTTACGTCGCGAGGAGTCATTTCGGTCCCTTCTACGTCCTTCAGCAACCCTCCAGCTTTGTATACGGCGACGACAAAAGAGCTGCAGACATAGCTGTAGCCATCGCTGTAGTACCAGCCATCGACTTCTTTCATTGCCATCACATCAGCAAGAGTCATGTTTCGCTTTGAAATCTCCACAGCGATTTCAGCCATTTTAAGGCCCTTCGTGCCGAGCCTCATATTGATGCCTTCGGTAAAGATACGCTTGATCGGGTATTCGTACAGGCGCTCGATCAAACTGAAGACCACCATAATGAGATTTTTGTCCAAAAGTGAGGGGAGATTTCCCTCGGGGAGATCAATCCAACCGAAGAGGAAGTTATGATATCCGTAGGGGTAACCTTCCATCTCCTTGAAGAATTTTGCAGCCTTGGCGACATCGAATTTCTTTCGACTCTCTTCAGTGAGCGGAAGCACAGCAACGTTGAAGCCTGCGTTCAAAGCCCATTTCTTCCAAACTGACCACTTGTTTCTCTGGATACCATGCTTGGGCCAGTACCAGCCATCTTGACTTTCGACCACACACAGCTCGCCATCAACTTCCAGAACAACTGCTGAGTGTCCTGAATGTGAGCCAGCTCCATATTGAATGATCTGGTCAACACCATCAAGGCGAGTAATAGCGAGGAAATCTCCTGACTTCACCTCAAGCTCTGACAAGTTGGTGAAGACGTTCGGGCGAGGTTTCCAGCGATAGCCTGTTCCTGCTTCGATGAACTCGATATTAAGCTCTTGCTGGTAGTGAGGAGTCCTAGAACCGAAGAAGGGGATTTTGGGGTTCAGACCAAGTCCTCCAAGGAAGATTTCCACGGTCTTAATCAAATTAGGCAACCAGTGTTTGACTTCGTCGCAAAGCCGGAATATGTGAATACCCCAGGTCCTGACGTTGTTGATTTCCACTTCGTTCAGATTCTTCCAGGTAAATGTGTGCTCGTGCTTTAGGGTGAACGTAGTCACATGGAAATTAGCACCCGTTCCGAGGATGTATGCCTCAGAGCAGCCTGGATGGCTGCGGTTCTCAGCCCTCATTGAGATGGTTACTGTGTTTATCGCGTTCTTCTTGACATATGTGAAGTTCACCTCCACCTTCCCAAAACAGTCATCTTCGAGTCGCTACAGCTGGATCGTCTCGGTGTCTGAGTGGTTGCCGATGTAGCCGACTTCGGCTGCACCCACCTTAAAGAACTCTGCATGCTTGCCCTTTGCACACTTCAAGAGCTCGGGCTGACGGTCAACTCGGCTTTGCTCGAGTACTTCGCTAAGGAATCCCTCATAGAGAATCGGGTCTTCTAAGACGTTTCCGAACTTTAGGAGGGCCTACATCACAAACCACTTACCGATTCGGTGGAAAGTCCATCAGTCTTCGACATGAGGACATCTCCAAACTTACTCTGAGCAAGTTGGTAGCCGCGTTGTTTGAGTTCTTCAATGTCCACCCGCAGTGCCAAGAGGCAACCAAGTAGTGTAAGCAACAGCACAGCTGTCTTCATAGGATGTAGGAATTAAAATAATAATAAGGTCTTCAGTAAGTCTGGTGATGATGTCAGTCTATAGGCTTTAGCTGTGTCAGGATCTGCGCCAGTGTTGGATCCCGTTCGAAGACCTTCTCCACCATCTGAGCCAGCTTCACATTAGTGCGAACCAACTGACCTTACAGATCCTTAATATGATGGGAGGACTCTTCTCGTTCTTTTGTGAGCTTCTTGTGACTTTCCTGCAGACGAGCTGCTTCGACTTTCAGTTCAGTGCACTAGTTAGCAGCCAGCCTCGACTTCATATCAGCTTCACGATGCTTGAGTTACATGGCTGCCAGCTCCTGGTCAACGTCCTTCAATCGATTGAGCTATCCTGTGAGGATTTGCATCTTCCCCAGTAGGTCCACCTTTTAAGTTTCCACGAACTTGTTTACCTCCTGGAGTCTAAGTTGCGTTTTCTCAAGCTCCCTCCCAAGCTCTGTGATTCTCCGATCTTTCTGCTCGAGAGCCTTGCTAAGCGAACGTTCCTTTCCGAACCATAACTGTTAGTCGTCTTGTAGTTGCTTCTGAGTTCGTTCCAGCAATCCTGTCAGCGATTCGATTTCCCTGTCCTTCAGTTTGACGTCGTTTCGTAATAGATTCTGAATGGCTTCGTTCTCTTCGGCTTCTTCTTTCAAATCAAGTAACAACCTTTCCAGCCTCTCTTTGAGCATCAGCTTCTCCCGATCCTCCAGATGATCGTCTGGCTTGACCATCATAAACTCCAGGTGTCGAACTTCATTACGTAACAGTGAGTTCTCTTGCTCCTTCTGCCGTACGATCTGTTGAAGGTTCAGTTCGTTGAGCTGAAAGTTTTTGCGGAGCTCCTAGTTGGCAACCCGTTCGGCGGACAAATCGCTAAAAGCCTTTTGATACTTCTGGACGAGATCCGATTGCTTGCTCACCAGCAGGTCCTTCTCAGCCTCCAGCTCTACCAGTCGAAATGACTGATTTGCGATTGTTTCTTGTGCTGCCTTAAGATGGCCTCGAAGAGCAACAAACTAGCTGTCCAGCTCAAGCTTGACTCCGTTTACTGCGCTGCACTCTCGTTGCATCAGCTCTGCCCGAGCACGCAGTTCCGTGTTCTCGTTCAGCAAGTAATCGCGAACTTGCTTGACATCACGAAGTTCGCCTTGGGTTCGCTTTAGTCGACTGAGCAGCTACTGGCTGCGCTCCTTCACCTATTGACTCTCCCTCTGCAGATCTTCACACCTATATTGCAACCGAGCATTGAGAGTCTTCAGCTCAGACTGGTTCGTGCGCTGTTTGCTTAACTGTTCTTGCTGTTCGATACGCAAACTTTACAGCACAGTAGAATTTCTCAGCATTGACTCAGCTAGTTGGTGTTCCACTTCTGAAAGATTCTTTTTTAAGGCTGGAAATGCCGGCATGATGGCTTCGTGTTCTCCAACTACTCCAACTTCACAGTTCACCGACTGTTTTCTCACTCCCGATTGCGAGTCCTCGTTCCGAGCTGTTTTGCAGGACATTACTTCACTAACCTTGCTCTGTTCTTGATGATGCTTCTTCAAAGCTGCAGTCTTCTTTACAGGGAGCTTCTCGTTAACATTAACAATATCTCGAAACGATGGAGATTTAGAGCTTAAGCGGTGCTCCTGGTTGTCAACAGAGAAAATTGGTTTGTGCTTCTTCACTGGCTGGTGCTGGGGATTCTGGATGGCTGTTTGGCTAATTTTGAGGGAAACTGGATGTTCGGAGTGCTTCTCCTCCTCTTCATCGTCAAACTTTACCAGTTGGATTATCGACTTCTTGCTTTCTTCGACGGGCTGCTCAGTAATACGGCTGAAGGAATTGACGACCAGGCTATTATTGTATGGGGCTTTGGTTGCTTCTCCAATCTGATAGCCTCGGACATACTTTCTCTTTTCTGTTGACTTTTCGACTGAGCACTCTTCACTATCCCTCTCGTTGCGTCCCTCCGCCTTTTCGGCAGTAATGTAAACCTCAATTTTGCTTCCTTGGTGATCTTCCAACACAACAACTCGGTCGCTGTTGAGGTATCGATCCACCGATAGTATGGTCCTCATAATCTCGACCTCCGCCTCATCTTGCTTGGACATTACCATAACTTCAAACTGTATCTGGTAGGATGAGTACCTCCTTACTTTGATAGCATTGTCGCTTGCCATCGAAGAACAGCGTTGCCTTGATATTGATTGGTTCGTTAATGGGAATAGCCTTGCCTGGCCTGAGCTTGATGTAGTTTGTAGAGTATTTTTTGCTGTCCCTTTGTAGCACGATCCGACAGTTTGAGTAGGACTGGCTGTCTGAGGACTGAAGTTGAATTCGGGTAAACTGAAATAGCAGGCGGAATTTGTGGGACTGCGTTCCGATGCGGTCAATCAGTTTTTGCATGCAACCGGTATTGTTATGGAGCAAGAATATAAATATGTCATGAGGCTTCTTGATCGAAAAAGCCCACTGGAAAGTTTTTTTTCCACCGATCGATGTCGATAAGCTTCTTCTTTGGTCGTGCAACTTCAGGGGGTTTGTGTAACCTTGAGCCTTGTAAAGATGTTTGATCCAATATTCGATTTGGAGGGACTTGACAACGTGGAGGTAGGTCTATCCGACTTTCAAACGGATTGTTTGCAGAATCAATCGATTCGCCCTATGGGTTCCGGTTATTAATGGCTGACAGATCGAGGTTGAGCTTAAGGAGATCCGGCTTGGTCTCGCGTTTGGGAAGCTGCAAAGGCGAGGAAAAATTGGATATGTGGACTTTCGAATCTTCTTCCTAAATAGGCGTGTTGGTTTGAGGTTGATGACGAGAGGCGATTGGATGGATGATCGGTTTGTAGTTGTGCTGCGTCGAGGAAGTCTCTATTGTCTTTGAAGGTTGTCGAAAGAGGGTCTCCTCGTGAGTTTCTAACTTTCGAGGGTGGGCAAAGTTTCGACTGGAGTACTCTCCTCGCACAGATTATATTGTTTCGTAGTTGCCGAGCCTATTGGGGGTTTATTCAATCACACTGGCCTTGCTATTGCTGTTCTGAGATTTTTCTTGCTTGTACCTCTCCCTAACTTCGATGAGATTGAGCATCTTCCTCTGCTGCTTAGTCCGGTTAATGACCAGCGATAGCAAATTAGTGTGGGTGGGATGCCGCGATGACTATTGCCTGAGCTGCTGTGTATCCTTGAGAGAACACTCAGAGGCTCCATGAAGTTCACCTGCAGGAGAGTGTATATTCTGCTTGTCCTCGTATTCGATGGTTCTGCGAACATTGACCGGTCGAAACAGTATTCTTCTGACTGACCCATTCATGGAATCATTGGTACAGTTATCTTTTCTGTCAGTTTGTAGTACCTTCTTTTTGACAGTGCTGTGCACCAAGGATAACCCACTCCGTTAAGAATGCTGTTTCTGTTTGATGGCTACTAAAACATGCTGCAGTTGGGTTATGTAGTCTTTAATAACATGCTCGTTCAAGGCCCCCTGCTCGACCATCTCACCTATGCTTTGGTCCATCCTGTCAACTGATACTGTGTGTCGCTCTTTAGCTGGGCAGCTTGGTGCAGTTGGTTTCTTATCGTTCATTCCAACATCTGGCTGGGCTGACAGGTTCTTGGAATGGAGATGTTGCTGGCGGTACTGCTATCGAATCATTCTCTTCATCTTGAGGTCGTTGTCTAACATAGAATCTCTCTCGTACAGTTCGGGCTTGTGTTCTTCTGTGGCTCCGGTCGGATCTCCAGTGATTTCAAATTGTCCTTAGAACGGGCACTACGCTTCGCCTCAGTACTGGCAGTAAAGGGATGCTGTCTCAATATTGCAACTGATCTCCCACCGCTCTCAACCTCAATATTATGCCGATATTCAGGTTCGTTGTGAGCATATCGGCCACCGTTCTTTGCTGGTGGGCTTGCCTTAGACCATGAATTGTAAATGCTGGCTGTGCTACGCACCTTTGAAGTGACTTTATGCAGTTTGCTTTCCGCCTTGAGCCTGAGCATGTACCTCTGAGCAGTGGTCAGTTTTATAACTGTATATAATATTGGAAAGAGCACCGGAGAGGTCGCTGGCGGGGTTTATAATATTAGTTTTGATGCAGCAGCGAAGCTTCGTCAGTGGGTATCCCCAACAAGCACGGACCGTTGGACAGCCTCAACAACAACCCTCCAGTCAAGTGGTAGCCATAAACCGGTAACTTCCCTTGACGATACAGTCCGCAGGTCCAATCCTCCCAACAAGGACAACCCATGTCGATGATGATGAACGACCCTGAAGCAATGATGATGATGCAAGTTATGCAGAGCTTCGGCTCTATGGGGCTCGGTGGATTGTTTGGGTCAGGGCCATTAATGGCTGGCAACCCTTTCGACGCGTTCTTCGGTTTCTCAGATAGTACGAATCGTGACTAATTAAGTGCATCAACAGCTCAACAAAGCAGGCGAAGAGGGCACATTTGTGTTTCAAGCACAGATGACCTCGATCGAAATGGGGCCCGATGGCCGCCCAATCATCGAAAACTACTTCTAGAATAATCTAGGCCAGCATATGAACGGACAGACAGTACATACTACCTAACTGAGATTTCTGAGAAGCAACAGGCGTACAAAAACACTGCTGGAATGAACCGGATTGCTGAGGAGCGTATGCTGAACAACCAAGGTCGCAAAATTATAAAGTAAAAGCACGGAAACGATATCGAGGAGACTCACCACTACTTCAACATCGAAGAGGAGCAAGCAAGGGAATTCGATAACAATTGGGAAAGAGTGAATCAACAAAATCGTTTCATTGCAGACCATGGAAGATATCTTGGTTACGCCAACAGCGGACCAGCCATGATTCAGATGGGACAGCCGACTCAATACCAAGTGCAGCAGCCTCGAAGAATTGAACCTCAGGCGCATACTACTCAGTCCGCCAATAGGCCTGCCGTTCAGTACGGTACTTCAAGTACCCTACCACAACAACCTGGGTTGGCAAGCCAAACCATCTATGGCCCAGTACACACCCCTCCAGCATCAACCTATATTCCCAGTCAGCAACTTCCAGGTCAGCAAGCTCCAGTGAATACAAGCCGTTTGGCTCAAAATCCCTTTTTTGCTCGTCAGCAACAATCCACCGGATCAGCCCCCCAGCAGCCAAACATGCCCATACAGAAATGATTTCGCAAGTTAATCAGCAGCTTATAGTCACCGCCATCTAATTAATTGAACCAATCGGCAACAATGGAGCCAGACAATAAGGAGGTAGAACGAGTCGAGCTTGCCGCCCCGATCGACTACTTACTCAGTCAACTAAACCCGCATAAACCGTGCTTTCCAGAGTTTCTATCGAAGAAGCTTTGTTAAGAAGTAGGCCTCGAATGCGAAGACGAGATGTTTTACAAACTCATGTCGGCGACAGTGGACCTGGAGCTGAAGCGGCTTGTGCAAGACATCAACAACACGAAGATGAAGCGTAAGAAAGACGATGAAGAGCGTACCCTCAAGACATCTGACGTGGAGAAGCTGTTCCAATAAATGGGCTTAACTCTCTCGAAGCCACATTTCTACCCGTGCCTCGGCATCGACGAGCGAGAGTGATCTAATGAGTCGGAATATCTATACGACAGGTCTGCTTGTGTAATGCAGCTATAATTCGAAATTAGAAGAAATGGGGTGCGGCTATTCCACCACAAAAGAAGGCGAGCAGCCTGTGCGAGCGACTTTTAGTCGTAACATAGACAATGCTCGCTCTGAGCGCAAGCTGCAGAAGATCAACGGAAGGCTGCAGCCTGAGCTCGACGGGAAAATGTTGGAAAACGTCACACCAATCGAAGATGAACCCCTGAGCAAAGTTAACGAAGATCGCATCAACGAACTGCTGCGCAATCACTTCTTCTTCTATGGACTGTCGCCATCTGAGCGATCTGAAATCGTCAAGAAGATAGTCACTTGCCGGACGGAAGCGGGAAGTTATGTCTTCAAGCAAGGAGACCTGGCTAGTGCATTTTTCATCATTGCTGAAGGTCGGGTGCAGGTTGAGATTAGTGGCTCTAAAAAAAAGATCCTTCAAAAGGGGGATTATTTTGGTGAACTCGCACTTATTTATATGGCACCTCGGTCTGCCTCCATAAAGGCTTTGACTTCCTGTCAATTCTGGTGCATAACTCGCGCTCACTTTCGATAAACTGTCGAAGACTACGTAAAGAAGAACTATGCACTCGCCAAAGAATATCTTGACAAGTTTCAATTGTTCGCAAGTCTGACTGAAAAGCAGAGGGACACAATTTCCTACAATATGCTCAGTCTCAAGTATGAGAACGAAGAGGTTATTTTCAAGCTCAACGACGATGCCAACTCATTTTTTATTGTGACAAAAGGCAAAGTGGAGATTAACATTCCAGGGAAGGATAAACTTACCCTTCAAGTTGGTGAGAGCTTTGGCGAGCAGTCCTTTCAGGAGGGGCAGGTGAGGGGTGGAACGGCTATTGCACGAGGGCAAACTGTGTGTCTTTCTATTGGAAGGGACTTTATCAAGACCATCCTGGGAGATCGAATCAATAACATCTCCAATTATAATGTCACGAAATGGGCATTGAAGCGTTCTCAAATTCTAAGCAAGCTATCGAGTGTCCAGATCTAGCGTCTTTTGGAGGCAGCTGAATTCAAATCCTTTGAGGACGGAGAAAAAGTCTACAAGAAAGGCGAACCACCACGTTATTTAGTCATTCCTATCGAAGGTGGGGTAGAGGATCGACCACAAGGGCAAATTGTGTGTGAGTAATTTCTGAACTACACCCAAGGGCAAAACATCGATAGGAACTATACGAAGAAGGGGAAGGGTATTGCAGCGGTGCTCACATTCTAATCCATCACTCGTTTCACAAACAAGAAGACCTCCGAACTCGTGAAGCATGTTGCAGATCCGTATGAGAAGGAGATGGAAGAAGGTACTCGGGCGTCCAAAGACTACTCTCATATTCAACTCGATTCGTTGGTCTTCCTGAAGAAGTTGGGCGAGGGGCAGTTTGGACGTGTGTATCTGGTTCGAGAGAGCAAAGGAAGCAACAACATATACGCACTGAAATGCATTAAAAAGCAGCAGGTGGTGGACAGCAAGATGGAGAAGATCATTCTCGAAGAAAAACGTATTCTTGAGCGAATCAATTTCCCGTTGACTGTTGGCTTCGTTCGCAGCTTCAAAGACAGCCATTTCATCTATCTGCTGATGGAGTACATCAAGGGATCGGAGCTATTCGACGTCATCCGTGAAATTGGGATCCTCTCGAAACAGGTTGGCCGATTCTATCTGGGGTGCCTGTTGCTTTCGCTGGAGTATCTGCATCTCAAAAACATAATTTACCGCGATCTAAAACCTGAAAACGTTATGGTTGATGGTGACGGCTACCTCAAACTCATTGACATGGGCACGGCCAAACAACTTACCCAGGAAAAAGGCTTTAGAACCTTCACCATCATAGGCACCCCACACTACATGGCTCCCGAAGTGATGCAGGGTAAAGGGTACTCCCTACCTGTAGACCTGTGGTCTTTGGGAGTCCTACTCTTTGAGTTTTTGTGTGGAGCCCTCCCATTTGGCTAGGAACTTTAAGACCCCTATTAGGTGCATAGCTGCATCGTAAAGTCTGAACCGAAGTACCCTTCTTACTTTACCGATGATCGAGCCAAAAAGCTGATACAACAATTACTAAGTAAGACCCCCGAAGGCCGAGCTCCAAAGGGATTTCCAGCTTTAAAAGCCAATTCTTACTTTGACGGGCTCGTGTGGGAGGACATTTACAGTCGGAAAATGACGAGCCCATACATCCCCAAGCGCAGCCGAGTCGCAGAGAAACCCCTACAAGACGCTGGTCTTCTCCTGAGCGTGATGCAACAGGAAAAGGCAAAGATCCTCCCCGGGAAGTCCTCACCACTGGCTAACTGGGACCAATAATTCTGACCCTTGACTTGACTTCTAAATTACTCAAATATCATGATTTCATAAGAAGCGTGAGAAACTGTTCAGGTCCCTGACGATGGTCGATTCGATGAGCTGATAACCTTCCTCAGGAGTCTGCTGCTTGGGGTCAACGACCTCATTCTTATCGCTGCGACTGATTATGATCATGCTGTCCACTGTCGGAATGCTTCGGTACATCTCGGCATGCCTGTACTCCATTAATCGCTCAGAATCGGATTTTTTCATGTTGTTACTCTGCTTTAGCTGTGGGGCTGAAACTCGATTCAGTGTCCAGTCTAGATAGTTTTCCCTCTGTAAGTTCGAACTGTTATGTGGTCCATTTTCTCGATGGTTGGGATTAGTTGAATTATTGGAGACCATCGAGTTTAAGGTGTTGCGATGGACAGACTGGCTGATGTCACCGGAGTTGATGGTCGAGTCTGTCTGTGACATTGGGTTTATAGGAAAATTGGCTTTGGCATTGACTGGCTGAATTTGTTGTTGAGGCCGAGATGCGAAAAATTGAGACTGTTGGTTTGTATTGATTTCGCGCCGACTGTGTGGATGCATGGTAGGTAAGACTCTAGATCTTTGCTGTTGAGGCTGGGCTGGTGGATGCACTTGGATCGAAGGCTTATGTTGATGCTGGATTTCCAAATAGGATGAAGAAGTACCTGCAGATTGGCGATGCGGTAACCCATCCTGCAAGTGAGCACTCCCTAGTGAACTTATTGTAGAGCGGTGTGGCTTGCCTATATGAGAGCCTATCGCAGGTGGGTTACCCAACAAATTGGAACTCAATGGCATGGCGGTGACTCTCGATACCCTGACATGCTTATCCTGTTTCTTGGCTTCTACTTGAGATAGATTAGGCTGAGGAGACGGCGAGCAGTAGACTATTCTTGACTTCTTTCGCTCCGGTTGTTATAAACCGTTGTTATCTCCTGCATCGCAAGGGACGCCTGTCTTGCCTGCAAAGCTAAACTCTAATTTGTTTGCTTTGCTCGCAAAACTGAAATCAAGTGGTGGGCGGGCGACGTTTCCTTCCCTTGTTGCCTTCGTTCGGTATGCTTCGAACTCGGACCTGTCTAGAAAGACTTGTCGAACCTGAAACTGCTGGCGAGCCTGAAGTTGCTGAATAAAAGCAAGCGCAGTTTCAAAAGTTCGAACCTTCGAGAACTCTCGGTAGGCAGTATCCAACCTTCTACCGTTTTCGCCTTTCCCATCAACAACCTCAATGAGGCTGTTCAGCACGATTTATTAGGTCATAGATTCGTCTTCGTCCTCAGAAAAGTGATTTTGCGCAAAGTTGTCCTTAATCCAAACCTTGACTTGACCCTGCTCGTTGACACAGATCATTCCACGATCAATCAGAAACGATCCGAAGGTGTGCACCAGCTGCCTGAACCCTAGCAAGGCTTCCTGAAACAAGAAATTAAGCTATTCCACCGACAACTTTAGCTCGTCCAGACGATGCACTTTTTCGGTCAACACGAGTATTTCTTTCTTGGAGGCACAACATAATGCAGCCTTTGGCGAATAGTAGATTACTCTTACATAACGGGTGGAGGGACTGAGCCGACACTGATACCACTCACAGTACTCATCGATAGAGGTACCGTCAGGTAGGACCATTGAGCCCACTACAACCTCTTCACCAGTTTTGAGGTTACGGTAGGTAGAAGTCGTAACCTGCTCCCAGTTATCCGGCACAACGGTTCTTGCAGCCAACGAATTTCCCATGTAAATATTATTGGCAACAGAAGGGCCCAGTTAGAATTTAATGAATTTGTAATACCCCCTCGACGATTCGCGGATCGGCTTCAAAAGCGTGCAGATAATCAAGGAGCGCTCGGGTGTACTTTCTGCCGCTAGCGTAGAAAGTGTTGCTGGTGGGATGCAATAGCACATAAACTGACTACAGTCTCTTCATCATCAAACGCGCCAGGGATGGTGAGGCTGACTGGAAGCTGAATGAGCTCCTCACTGAGATTCATGGATCGCTAAAGCTCGAGGAGGTTGAATTAGAGATTGCTCGCAACGTTCGAAAATTGTCCGAGTGCGAGATCCTCAACGTACACGGTATCCTTGGTTTTCCCAAGTACCTGCAGGGTTACTATCTGATGTACATCGAGGAGCGTGAGACTATTGCGAGGATTGGCAGTACTTATCGGCGATATCGCAGGGCACAAGATTCACTTAATAAAGAAAGTCGGCATACTCCCACTCTTCGATCCTACCAACAACGCAGACCGCGACAGTGAGATCGAATATCTTTCGAAGCTTCGCGACTACAAACTAGAGAACTGCTATTTCTCCTACACTTACGATCTGACCAGCTCCCTCTCAAAGAACATGACGAGAAACTCACTGGAACTGCTCTAGTCTGACAGACAGCATAGCCAGCCTCATGCCCAGCAACAGAGCTTTTACAGTCCGAATAAAAGTATTCACGGGTACTGTGAACTGTTTCAGTGGAACTACAACATGCTGAAAGAGTTCAGCCAGTTCGTGGATCGCAAGAAGTGGTTGCTGCCAGTGATACATGGTTACTGTCGGCAAATCAACATTAAGTCCAAGGGAACACGGTTTAATGTGATCATCGTCAGTCGCAGAAGCAGACACCACGCAGGCACCCGCTACATTAAAAGAGGAATGAACGAATACGGCTTTGTTGCTAACTTCGTGGAAACCGAGCAGATTGTGGTAAACTAGACCAGCTCGCAGGATACCAAGCCTATTTGTTCGTCCTTCATTCAGGTCAGAGGCTCAGCGCCGGTATATTGGATGCAGCAACCCAGCCTGCTTGTTGCCAAGCCAGCCATCGAAAGTAAGACTGTTGTTAACTGTAGTGGTCAACTCAGATCCGCTGTTTGTTAGTACACGCAAACACTTTTCCGATCTCAGAGCTCGCTACGGCAAGAAGATTTATTGTGTGAACTTGATGAAGGCAATTGAGAATACTCCGAGAGAAAGCATCCTCTGCTAGCACTATGCTGCGGCCGTTGACTTCATCAACAAGTATGACCTAACACCATAGGATTCAATCCACTACATCCATCTCGACTTCAAGGCCAATATCAAGCAGGACAAGCAAGGGCTTGTCGATAAGATTCATATCTTGGCCTACTTCTGCATCATGAAGACTGGACTATTCGTGTGCATCAACAGTTCCCGCACTGAGTACATCTTCCAATAACCAAGTTACTCGCAGTACGTTGAGTTGCAGAATGGCGTCATCCGTGGCAACTGTGTCGATTGTCTCGATCGAACCAACTCATTCCAGCAGCTGGTTGGTGAACTCGCCCTTGAGATTCAAATTGCTAAGCTGCTTCGAGAAAACATCAGCTATAAACAAGTCAAAAGCGATCTCAGGTACCTCACGAACATATTCGAAGGTCGTTCAAAGAGTACAGTGCACTGTTCGAAGAGATGGGCGATCTCATATCGATCCAGTACGGTAGTTCGCAAGCTCACAAACAAAAAGTCAACAAGACTGAAGTCAAACGGTTTGAGATCTTTACATCAATCCAGCGGCACTGGAATAACAACACCAAGGACTACGATAGGCAGCTCGAAATCGATACGTTCCTCATGGAGTTCAACCCAGAAGGACCACCTCTGTGGAAACTCAAACCGCCGATCACGTTCTTCCCACACCCCGATCTGCGAAAATTTGAGTATTAGCCTTGGCTGAAAGCAGCAAACGACCATTTTCAGGATGCGAATCTGCTCCCTATGTTAAAGAAGCTCAACGATCCTGAAAAGCTTAATTTAAGAAGACTCAACAGGCTCGAGACTCAGTAGTTCGGCCGGCAGGACTTGCTAATGAAGTTTGACATCGATGTAATCGATCACCTGCTCAATGCAAAGGAATCGAAAGAGCTGCTGCAGTTCTGCGTCACTCCCAAGCTGAGGCTGGAGAAGCGAGTTTGGCGATAGATGAACCCGAAGCTGAATCGTGTCAGACCCATTGAGGAGAAGCTCAAGAAGTAGTATCAGAATGCAAGCTTCCATCCAGGGGAGGAGTAGCCTTAGAAGAACGGTAAGGGTTCTAAAGAGCAGGAGGCACCGGAATAGCAGAATAGCCTAAAAGAACTCATTAAGGTCCCCTCTGCACCACGCCAAAATGAACTGGACAGGCTGATTGCTGCCCAGGTTCGTAGTTACATGCAAGTGAAGGACGACATCGATGAGGATTAGAAATATCTCATATAATGCTCTTTACAGAGCCGGATAGTGACTGAAGAGCTTATTCGAGAAGACCTAGAGGCACAAAAAGAGTCGCTTGACGATCACGCTGACATACCAATGGACTATGCTTTGACAGTCCTTGAGTGGCGCGAAGTCGAGGATAAGATTCGCAACGGAGACTTTCTGCGGCTTGACGAGCCTGATCATGTCTTATCCAGGAACCGCCGCAAAGAGAAGAAGAAGACAACAACAGTAAAGTCACCGATTCACAAGAAAGTGGAGAAGCTGGAGGAGCACAAGACAATCATCCTCGAGGAAATAGTTAATAAGCACTTCTCACACGGACTGCGCGTCGGAAGAGTCTCCCTTGTATGACTGTCTAGAATATATGTTTGATAAAACGGTCCCGCGCTATAGTAAATATCAGAATGAACGAATTGCAGGAACGGATGTACGACAAGCGGGAGAGCTTCAGGGTACAGCTTCGCCGCGAATCCAAGAATACAATGCTGCGACAGAAGCGAGCAAGGATAATCGAAGCAGGTGAACCCTACCAGCAGAATAATACGGTGTTGGAAGCATTCAAACATCACAGCCAGGAGAAGGAGCAGCAACTCTGCGAGCAGCTTTCTATTTGTAGTACTGCGGAAGAGCTGGTCGAGCTACTCAAGGAACTCGAGTCCAACCGGTTCACAGACAACCAAACACTAGAACTGCTGCTGAAGCTTGCCAGCAGACTGTTAAAGAATCCTTCACAAAAGCAACCTTAGCAGCATCTCGAGGAGCAGGCTGTCAACATCATCGTCAGGGCAGTGTTTTGCTTTACGGCGCTTCCCGACCAGCAACTAATTCCCTCCTTGCCCACTCTCAGCCTATTCTTACGCATGAAGCCGTTTTTCCCGCTGTACCTCAACCTCTCCCTCTGTAAAGATTGGGGAGCCGGGGAAAGAAATACCAATAACCTCAAAAATCTCGTAGTTGAGCTGTTCATGGGAATCGTAGATGAAAGATTGGTACTCAGCAGTAACGACATTGCTATCATTGAGAACTTCCTCGAGTCTGGAGATGTAACCCAGCCGATGCTGTTCCGCTTTACCAACGCAATAAACCGCAGCTTGGGCATGGATATGAACCACTGCAACTACGCTACTGAACAGTTGCTACTAAGCCTGGTTCGGAGTCTCAAGTTCATATCCAAGGGCGGTTCAACCCACGCCAACAACATCATAAATTGCAGCTATATTGGGGAGTGGCTGAATTGGCTGCTCAACAACAGCAATAACCTGAATGTACTGGTCCTGGCCTGTGAATTGATATCGTGGCTGATGATCAGTGAGTCTGCAGTGCTGAAGCTATTCAGCATGAACAACACCTTGCTCATGAACTTAGCTCACCAGCTCAATAAGACAAACGAAAAGCTTCGGGAAAGCGTATGCAGGACACTCGCCAACATTACTGCCTACAAGGAAGGAAGCGAGCTGATACTCAGATATTCGCTGGAAGCTATGGTGCAGGGGGCCTATTAGTCAGTCACTAACCCCAAAGTAAGGAGGTGCCTGGGATACTTCTTTGTTAACTTACTAACCAACATTACAGCAGACCTTCGTGCGAGCAAGCTTCAAGGAAAGAGCTTCGAAAAGAATTTAATACAGGATATCATCCGAGACTGTTATTAGCCAACTTGGGTTGATTCCGAACTTGCAACCCGAACCTTCCAGCTGCTCGAGCAGCTCGAAGGGGATAGCCACATCCTGGTCACACAGATCTTGCAAGAATCGAATACAGCTGCGATGGTCGAAGCCTTGACCGGAAGCGACAGTAAGCCAATCGCGGAAGCAGCCTGCAACCTCTTATAGGCGTATCGGAGAGGTTCGGTGGAGTAGAATGACTGACTTTGTACCAAATGTATTAGGAGCAATTCCTCCCCTCGAAAGCTTTGAGTACCGAGCTTCTCAGCAGAGAATATTGCTTTACCGTTGCCCGAACATCTCAAATCGTATAATATTTATTTTCCGATGTAAGCAATAAGAGCTAACGGAGTTCAGAACTTCTCCCACAACGACAAGACGGGACTACAGGACCCCCGCAACCTTATCGCCATGAACATGGTCAGGTGCATGAACTGTAACAAGTACTACCCCCTCGATGAGATCCACCTCCATCTCAGAATTCATTAAGCCGAGCGGGGATTCAATTATCAGCAAAGCAGGGTACCAAGTGGAGGGCTCGACGCTGGTGCGCTTCCGCATAGTAATGTTAGACCACCCTCCTCCGACTAGAATAAACTCGACTAACTCTCCGATACTGCCTCTACCGTAAGCAGAAACCGGTTCAATCCTATTGATGTACAAACGATGGCTCCTTCTGAACTACCTGAACCGGATAGACTGCGTCGAGCTATCCCGAAACCCCAACCGTCAAGCTTGATAAACCAAGACCGATCAGTGAGCATACAATAACCGATCGGCTTCCCTGGTTCACGGCAAGTCGGAACAAATGCTGAATCACGACCATCCACGAGCGATCTGAGTTCAGAACTGGAAGCGCCTAGATTCGTCAATGAGGTGATACGGCTTCCAGAGGATTACTACGAAAAAGTCAGCATAAGCCGCACCAGAGTGGACATCAGCGCCAAGAATATAAACATCTACAGCAACCAGAATCATGTTGCAGTCGACAACCATATTGATCGTCCCAAGGAAAACAACCTGAAATCGCCGATAAAAGGCCCACATTGGGAGGCTACAGTTGTGAAAGAGCCGGACAGTACAATTTCGAAGGAAAAAGACGGAGGATCGAAACCGCACAAAGAAGAACCGTCCAAAAAAACTTTCGTGATCGAAGACAACCAACGACTGGAAGCAAACAATTAACCCATACACATCAACACCAGAGGCCCCGGCAAGCCCTTCAAGCCAAACAAAATGGTCGACTCAAGGTTAGTGCTCCCACCAAATTCGAACTCCAGAGGCCCTTCTTCATGCTCGTGGCTTAAATGTGGCGATGCAAGCGATGTGGAACCTGAAATTGCTGTAGAACCAGATGGGCGCTATAACTACACCTGCACAGGATGCGGAGGTTTCTATTGTCCTGTTTGTAAGTCGACCATCCCACCCCAGTTCCGTCCACCTCCGGGGATCAAGGAATATCTCGCTCATAGCCGAGCAACCCATATTTCTCATGGTGGAACTCCAGCTCGCGAGTGATTGTCCGTTCGCTATAATCTAAAAATCGATGTAGCCGAAGTTACCGACTGAGGAAGAGTTTCCAAACGGAACACTTTATCTGATCATCTGCAAGGCCAGTGAACTGTCCTTACGTATCGAAAACACCCAATCTCACAAGGACTCTCGCATTACCGGAGCAGCACCAAACCCTCAAGATCTTAGTCAGCTGTGGTTTGTTAATCGCACCAAAGATACTGCGTTCGAGATTGTGAATGCCCTTTCTGACTTCTGCTTCGACGAACAGAAGGGAGAGTTTCGGATGGCGAAGCCTAAGTGGAGCGCATCACAACTGATCCACATAGAACGGTCTCCCATTCAAGAGTACTACCAGTACTACTGGATCAAGCTTGTCGGAACATATCGAGCGACCAAACTTGAAGGCATCCTTCGCTGCCGAGAATTCGATATGAATGACCCCACATTCCTCTTTAGGTTCGAGCCTGTGGACAACAATAATAATATCCTGAACAAGACGACATTTATCGAAAACCCCTTGGCTTTGAAGGTCCTTGACGTGCCGGAAGCCAGTATGGAGGGAGGGGTGCGGTTAATCCAATGGAAGAGGAACGGTCGCTTCAATCAACGCTGGACCTTCATAAAGACTGGTAACGCATACCAAATCAGAAGTTTCAAGAGTGGACTAAACCTCGACATCAACCAAGAATCGAAGAAGCCAGGTGCGAAGATTATCCAGTGGGATCCAACCGGCTCTAGCAACCAGTTATGGGCCCTCTAAAATCGTGGTAAGGATATCTACGTGATTCGCTCAGTTCATGCCCCAGACCTCTATCTTGGCATCGAAGGAGACAGTAGATAGGATGGTGGCAAAGCTGTAACCACCGCCAGCGAGTTTTTCTGGCGGCTCGATGGAATGATGTTCAAATGACCACGAACAGCCAATAATACTCTCGCACTAAAATTAATTTTAATATGAACGGCAAAGCTAAGAGCAGCCGATTGCTCTGTTCAATAACAAGCGGGGAGGCAGCCGAACCAGTGTTGAAGGTGTTCGACATGAACCTGAAGGACTCGGCCTTAGATTGCAGTGCAGATTTGCGAAGGACCATGGGAGGGGGACGTTCCACTCATAAACCACAAAACAGTAAGTCTAAACCAAATATCGCTGTGGATTACCTACTGTGCGAAACTGAACCATCCAAACGATACCAGCCCAAACAAGCTAACTATGACCTGCAACCCATTAATGAGAGCATCATGAAAAAGTTATCCTAAAGTTCGAGTCAAGTCATTCTTCAGAGAACGAGGCAAACGATGCCAAGTAGTCGTCAAACTATCGACTCCCACAATGAAGACCACCCATTCCGTCCGACTCTATCAAAGAAATCACACTAGCTCGCCAAGATCCGCAGCAACCTGAACCTTACAGTGTTTTAACACCTGTACTGCACGAAGCCCAAGTGCAACCATACCTTCGATAGCAAAGACAAGCAGCAGAGGCATTCGCATAACAGCCGCAGTAAGAAATCTTCTGGCAAGGCAATTCGAGAAGATTCTTTTAAACGAACCCAATAAATACAGTATCGAACCGATCGTAGTCTCACTCCCGATGAACGTCAAGCAGATGACAACCTTTTGGAATTTCTCAACCGGAAGTTGAGGGAACGGCGGTGATTGTCCCTTCCGTGTCTATACTTGCTGCCATTGTTTAAAATGTCTGACTAGCGCATAATTAGTGCAGTCACCCAGCACTACAAAGCCTCGAAGCCAACACTTGAAGTACGCAGTGAGCTTGCTTCCTCGCTCAGGGAAGTTAATCGATTGGTTCGATAGGCAACCGAGGCAGAAAAGCATCTCAAGTACCCCACCGCCTATGAAGATCAGTCTCCAGACAAAGTTTAGCCTGCCCTAACTCGTGAAGTATTCTATGCAGGTGCAACCGCTTCCTCTTGACAGCTCCATTTACGACAACTCGTGGTTGGCTGTTCAGACTCGTGCCAGCAATCGTAAGACAGCTGATCCGAAAGTCTAAGTTGTTAATCGTGATCCAAACGACGACAGCATGGTATGCTTGAGATCGACATAGAATACCGAAGTGGTTCGCAGCCTGGGCCAGATCATCCTGAACATATAACTTGAATAGGGTGCACATTTACTGTACACTGAAGATGGTACATTCCCGACGAGTGATAAAAGCGGCACCGTGAGTCGATTCATGGACCCTCACCAGCGTACAATCCAGCTCACCATCGGCCATAAGTGCATGCTACGAATGGTGGCACAACGCCATGACAAGCTGGTCAGCAATTGCATCAGTATGGAACTCCAACCTCAGTTCAGTAACGACCAGCGCCGGGAGAACTACATCATGAAGCACACACTACGAATGGATGAAAGTGCGACTGTACAGTCGGACCCCTTCTTCAAATGATCATTCAGCATAGAAACGCAGTCCACTATCAAAAGTACTCGTCGAAGTTATCAGAAGACGATTTTGGGCGCAGCTTCATCTTTGCCTCGCAAGGATGGGAGTCTTTCTTGAAGTATCGCTTGTTTTCTGAGAAGAACGGCGAGTTGAGCTGTGATAGCACTGACACTGGTAATCGGTCTGTCGTTTCACTTATATTTTCGTTTTGGATGTTAAACGCCCTCTCTGCTGTCAAGAGGGTACTGTCGAGCAGTCTCATCTCGAAGGCAACCAACAGACGCGCAGATGCGAGTTGTTCCATACTTACCGTCAGCCTCTCTTAGTGGGTGTAACAGTTGGTTAGGAAACACAATCTTCTGGTGCAACTACAGCCATTTTGCCTCCAAAGGCCGAACCGTAGAGACTGTAGTTCCAGCACTGCGTCCAGACACTCGACATCGATCAGAACTTCAACTGCTCGAAGTTTTGTGAGCAGGTAGAAGTACCCCGAGATCTGCTAAGTAAGGTCAGTGAAATCACATCCCTCATGCAAGGTATAAGCTTGTTTGAGCAGCCATAAGTCCTGCTGGGGGTACTGCTGATCACGAGTACCTTCAGCGAAGACAGTTAATAACCCCGAAAACTCGTGTTCCATCCTGAGCCGAAATAGTTGCAGCTCGTTCTCGAGCTTTAAGAAGTCGTTGGAGCCGGAGAACAGTGCCACAGATACAGGTTCTTGAATCGTGCCCAATTTAACCAAAGTCCTTTATAGTGTCTTCAGGAGGTGAGTTGGCTTCTTTCCAATCTTCCGAAACTCATTAATGTTTAGTGGCTCTGATGTTTTTTATTTCCAGCTCAAACCAGTCAAACCGTCACTGTAGACAACTTTGAACATGTCTCCTAGCTTCATGTGCCTGAGCAGCCTCTCGCAACATCCGAATATCTGGTTGAGAGAATATGTCTATGTGTCAAACACAAACACATGCCGAACATACACGGCTTGCTGCACGGGTATGTTGGAGAGGTCCCACAGAAAGATCAGTTGTGAATCGACGTAATCTATCCTCAAAAGCGGCTCTTGAGAGGGCGTATGGGTTTTTCCTCGTAGGGTTTGGCTGCAATCCTCCAAAACGATGCTCGTAGAAGGTAAAGACAATGAAGCTTCGTTGATCATCTCTACCAGCGTTCTAAATGAATTATAACATACAGCACTGAACAACCATTTCGGGGGACGGCTTCGTTCTTTAAATATGAAGCGAGAAGAGATTGTTGGTTGCTTATTGACTTGCTGGCTCAAATCGATAGCCGAACCTTGCCCAGTCCTTATATCCAAACAGGAATGATTTTTTCTTCGAGGCTCCGTTTCACGGGGAAACCAAGCCATTTGGCATCGCTTTTTGCGTTCAATGTCAATCTTTTTGGATGCCCCTTCTGAAAAAATCGATGAAGTGGATTCAAAACTCTCTGAGGCACGGACCATAGATGAATCAGTTACGGTTTCTTTGACAGTTCCAGGCCTCACAGGTCAATTTGGCTGCCGATTATGCAATATATACGATGTGAAACTTTGAAGAGGCTCGTTCATACTTCAACTTTTGCTGGATGTGGTTTGTATAGGATATTTTACAGACTGATTTTTTTCGGCGATTCGGGGAGTTTGAGTTGCGAATTTCGAGATCGTAATAGTTTAACCCACCGAGCTTTGATGCAAAGAGCTTCGTAAAGAAAGAAGAATTCCTCTAATGCTCTCTGCTTTCTTCGTTGGTTCGCCTACACTTAAGGCTAGGGTGGGGACTTGAGCTAAATCAGCACTGACGAAGTCCGGTCTGTTGATTACGTTACAAATAATAATTATAAACAGTTAAGTTTGTTAGCTAGGCGCAGCTATGAACAAACTTCGCACTCAGTAGGAGGTGCCTCAATGCGCAAGCTTTTCCAGCTTGGATTGTAGTAAGCCCCGCCGAGACATCAGCCCGCCTGCAGGTTACCCTCCCCGCGGTTCCCTCGAAAAAAAGCATATCGGTTCCATTAGACCGTATCGCCCAAAGAAGTCGCAACATAATACGTCTTCGCCGTTCGGCAACAAATAGTAAGACAGTCGTTCGAGGCAGGATAGCAAATCCATTTCACGGTGTGGCGCTGAACAGCAACAGAACAGTAAGAAGCAATTCCAATCGTGTCGCCCATCTAAGAAGAAGAGCGATCTGGAGCAGATATACCGTGAGCTGTTATCACTTAAGAGCGAGTACAAGAGACTGAAGCAGGCGTATAACTCACTACTGAAGGAGAAGGAGTAAGTATTCAAGGACAATAAACAGAAGTCGGAGGAGCTGTTGATGCTGAACGGCGAAGCTGTAAAACTAAGGAAGGACAATGAAAGGATGCGCAACCAGCTAATATTCGCCGAGCATGAGCTTGAGAGGATCAAGAAGGAATGTTACAAGCTGTTGGAAATTGAGAATTTCAAGAATCAGAAACTCGAGGAGACGCTGCAGGAGAAGTAGTTGATGATTCACTATCTCCGGACGCAATTAGGCAAGGAGAACCACTAGCTCAACGCTAGCGCCATTGGCAGAAACATATTCCTGCAATCCACTACACCCATCTTTCGCAGTAACGAATTCGATTTCGTGAGGCCTGCTGAAAGTGTGAAGCAGGCCAACCAGTCCATCGCCAGCCTCGAGTCAATCTTTGAGACCGTTAAGACTGAACATGAAAGAAGCAAGATTGTTCTCAGTTCCATCAGCTAACACGAAAGACTGAGGAATGCTTCCCAGCTTTCTGACGATTCGCTGATGTTTAGCAAGGATAACAACATCAAATCGGTCGGACTTAACATCGAAAGCAACTTGATCAGCCCAACTAAAAAGCATGATATCGATCTCCCCAGTTGCTGCACTTTCGAACTCAAAGAGCAAGACACCGATAAGGAAAAGGAGAGGGACAGGAGATTTACAAAGCGAAAGTTGGAGATCAACACAGACGAAGGAGATGGTGACTACCAGAATGTTTATTGCGACCATGCCCCTTCAGTAGAGACGAAGAAGCGCAGCGAATCAGGAGTAAAACCCAAACGGCGCGAACGCGATAGACAGTAGCCTTCCGAGAGCAGCCAAATAATGGAACATCGAATGAAGAGAATCGATGTAGGTCTCCCACCTGATCGTAGCCACCGCCTGCATCGTACAAGCCGCCAGCCCGCAAACGATAGCAGCTACCGTTGATACTTCCTTGCTGAGTGCACTTTTTTTATGTTCAATGAGATCAAAATGACGCTGGTGTATGAGTTCCTATGGTGAAACTTCCCCATTGCAAACCCATACCTAATCTTCGCTACCGTTGATAGTTTCGCTGAGTACACTATTGAAATTTAAATCAGCACATGCAACTTGAAGCAAAGGGGGATCCGAAGCTTGTGCGAACCTATAAGGGGCACAAGGATGCAGTCACCAGTGTCGCAATCCATCCCGAGTGGTAAGACAGCTCATAGATGTAGCAAACAAATGGTCACTGGGTCCAACGATACCATTGTTTGTGTTTGGAACCTTGATTCCAAGGGGAGGGTCTTCAAGTTTCTGGGGCATAGGGTAAGACTAGTCTCAAATAGGACGCCATCAACGATGTTAAATTCTCACCGAAAGGAGACCAGATTGCATCGGCCTCCAAGGATGAAACAGTGAGGCTGTGGAGCAACACCGCTGATGGCAGTTCTTTTACCATCAAAGCACATAACGCACCGGTTAGATCAGTCTGCTACTCGACTGATGGGCAGTTGCTATTGACTGCCAGTGATGACAAAACTTTAAAGGTCTTCAGAACGGAAGAGAAGAAGTTCCAGTTTAGTCTGACTGGTCACAAGAACTGGGTACGCGTTGGTACCTTTTCCCCCGATTCTCGGCTGATTGCCTCTGGTGGCGATGACAAGACGGTGTTCATGTGGGACACCGAGTTTAAGTCGGTCGTGACACAGTACCACGAGCATCTCGGTATTGTTTACGACGCGAAATTTAATCCTGATGGGACATGTCTTGCCTCTTGCTCACAGGACAAAAAGATAAAGCTGTTCGATATGCGTTCGAAGAGACAAATTCAGCACTATGATGCCCATGGAGATACTGTGTTTAAGGTGGACTTCCATCCTAGCAGCACCTACTTGATCTCCAGTTCGGCTGACGCGAAGATAAAGGTACATACGTGATTCACGCAGATCTGGGATATCAGAAAGGGAGCCTTAGCATATACCCTCTACGGTCACAATGGCAGCACCAACGCTTGTTCATTTTCTCAACAAGGAGACTATTTTGCATCCGGAGGGAACGACTCAATGGTGCTGCTGTGGAGATCAAACCTTTCGGCAGACCAAAGAGAATTTATCGTTCATGACGAGGCAGTCCAGAAACAGTTAAAGAAGGTCTCCAGCAACACAAGCCAAAGAAATAATAGTCAACGCACGTCAAACTCACAGTCCAGACCTCGAACCCCACTGGAGCATCAATAACACAAATCAGTCAATAAGGAGCAGCAACACTCCGAAAGTGGCAGCAAACTCCAATACTCTGGCCGCAAGGCCCAATCCCTGGAAGAGGAAACCGAAGCGCCGGAGGAAGTCTTAACCGTGATCGACAAGATCTCGGAGCAGTTGGAGGCAGTAATCAGCAGCCTGGTTTCAATCGAAAAGCGAGTGTGTAATAACGAGTAGAACATCAGCAAGCTGAATATGGTAATCTACCGAAAGCTGGAGCAATCGAAGCACATCAATAGCAACCTCTACTCACTTGCACCACTACGGGAAGTCGAGTTGGGCGAAACCACCAAGTTTGCAGTCAAACGCTAACCCGAGGAGGATGAAGATCTGTAAGAATGACATTTCATTGACTCTAACTTAGCGAGGTCGAATTTCAAATGGGCAGGAGAGTCTCCAACAGACTGCTGGCAGTCGAGCTACCGCTGTTACGAAAGCTGAAGCTACTGCTACTGCTGGGGGTTGTAGCCGGAGTGTACTCTTACTTCTTCTTGGGTTGGGGCAATGCCAAGCAATAGGCTATCGTGCCTACTCAAGAGCATCATCCTGCTGTGCCCAACAGCACTGCTTAACCCATCTTCACAGCAACATAACTACTCTTACCTGTGGGCTTTGACCTACATGATGAGCAGGATGAAGCCAGTCATGAGCAATCCATTAAGTGGTTGATCGAAGCATCAATGAAAGAGGATGAGCGAATCGACAGAGCAGCAGTCCTCTAAAGGGAGATCCTTATCGACCATATCAAGGAGGACCACGACAAGTTCGGTACTGATCTCGAGTCTTTAATGCGCCATAACCAAATATTTCCAATCGCCGATCTGAATGTGCTCCGACATCGAAAATTCACATCCCCAACAATCACTCGTAATGGTATCCTTAACATCATCCGCTCAATTTTCTCCAGTGTACTGCCACTTTAATGTAGGACCCCTTCGATAATGTGGAAAGAATCTTGGATCCCCGCAACGATAATTCTTGGAGAAGCGACGGCAATAGAATCACTGTGTTCAGCTCCACGAATATCTCTCCATACTATCTGAGGATCAAGATGGCAGCCGATGCAGTACATTTTTTGCGAGTTAGGACAACCAGCGAATCAGTCTGTTCGGACTGCGAATTTAGTAAGACAAGCTCGCGGTAGTGAAGACTTTTACAAGCTACTTCCTGGGGTGGTTTGATCTGGCAGAATGCGACAGGGATGGTTGGGGAGCTCGCTACCTACCTTGCGTGGCTCCAAACTGCGCATCCGGGTATACATTTCTGATGCTCCTCATGGAAAAAGTAGCTGTGGTCCAGTTGGAAGTATTCGGACGGCGGACAATTTGATAGTGTAAAGTTCATTTCGTTGGCGCTTTCATATATATAAAGTCGAGCTCGTCAAGAGGGCGATTATTCCTCTATGAATATGAATATTCGAGCTGGCAACCTAATGAATTGATAAATGATAGATGATTCCGTTTCGACCAGCTGCAAGTTGCTCCGAAATCCTCAAACGCAGACCCGAATCCATCGCTGAAAGTCTGCAGAGGCTCACAGAGGTGTTGATCTTCAAGCCAGAGTCGATTTTGCTCTTCATTGACGAACCCACAGGGGCACGAGCCAATCTTTACATATACACTCGAGTGAGACAGCTGATATGCTACTGCGTATTCGCAACCAATAAGGAACTCTACCGTGTGAAGGAGAGTCGTGGTCTTCTGAAACGTGGCCCATCAGTGATCACCTTCTGGCTTAAGAAAGCTTTTACTCGTGACCGAGTATCTGACCAATTCAGAGTTGACCTCTGGTTTGAGGATCACCCCGAGGCACGATTACAGCGAACTTTCAAAGTGGCTCTGTACTAAACTTCTTGACACAGCCGATCACAAAAGCCTCGATAAGCCTCAATGTCTACCCACAAATCGATAGCAAGACTGCTGGCCGACCAGTCAATGGGCCATAGCGTGATGGAGATGAGCATGCGCCAAAGCCAGATCATTTAGAAAGCGGCATCTTAACGGCAAAGATCCAAAAAATCCGAGGCTTATGTACATATTTTGGTAACTAGATTGCTTTTCTTAACCGAGCAATCACCAAGCATACATCAGTCATTGTATCGCTGGAGACCGAAAATAAGAGGCGCATCCGCTCAAAAAGTTCTTAAAGTGCTGATCTTAGGAATCGACTCAGCTCGATACTTCCTCCTCGCCATTATCCTCGGCTTTGTACTCGGGTGCTGTTGTAAGCTGCTATTGTTATTCTGGCAGCATCCGACCCTTTCGCAGCGGTAGTTCAGCTCGACAGGCTGATAGTGTGTTGGTGCTTTGCATTTTCTTCTTCGATCGGATAATAAATTCAGAATGAATAGGGTTTCCTCTATGGGAGATCTCATCAAACTACCCAACAACCTCGCCTCAAGAATCCTCGAGCTGGAGCTGCTTGTGGAGTAGCAGCAGCTCAACGAAGTAACTCTGGGTCAACTGCTAGCTGCCTACTCGGTAAGTGCTCCTTCTATCACAGTAAGCCATCAACCACTACTGCGAGCTGCGTAACGAACGCTATCTTTACTACCAAAAGAAAATCAAGCGGCTCTTCCACGATAAATGGGTCATGAACCTACTGGGAGAATACAGTTCACAACAGGCGTGTTTAAGCCTGCATAACAAAGTCATAGATGCCAAAGAAGCCTCAAACCGTGAAGCTCGTAACATCCTAAAGGAGTACGAGTCAACCCAATGTTTGGCTAGACAGCGCATCCACAGCCAGCTGGACCACCAAAAATAGAGCATCCTGAACAGAGTAAGATAACGCAGTAAGTCGCGTCAGAAGCAACTGGCGACTGAGCAGAAGGCAGCTTCACCTCCTCGGAAGCCCTTCAATGAGTACATGTAGGGATGATGCTGAAGCTGTTTGAGGAAGTTGCCAACCGCATAAAAATCATCTTTTGTTCAGTACTTTTTACCCTGGAGCACGCCGATATTCAGCTCATTGCTGTTGCGCTTTCCGTAGAACGTCTTCTTATAGTTCTCGCTGGATATTGTCGAGTTGTTTGTCTTTTCCAGGACCGGCAGCTTCGGCAGTGTGCTCGTCAGCTACTCCTCCTTGTCGAGATTATTGCGGCTGCCACCACCGCCCTTCTTCTGGTCCTTCGTGCCCTTGCGAGGAATACTTCGCAGTCGTACAGACTCGTTGTCTTTCTCAGAGCTTTTGTCATGCTGGTTTTGCTTCATGATGCTGAACGTGGAACGGAAGTCTTTCTTCTTGTCCAGGAGATGCGAGAACTCTGCGAAGAACTCATGACGAAGCGCATCTTCAGCTGAAATTCTTTCGTTGGCGTCATAGGCTAACAGCTTTTACAGCAGGTCTCTTGTGTCACTTGGCGTGTTCGGCGGCAGCATCTTCTACAGACCCACTCCCTTCTTCGGTGGAAAGTTGAACTCCATATGGGTTGCGCGGCTTTTAAACCTTTCCAAGATCTCGGGTTTCGGCGTACCCAGCACTTGGTGAATGAGGTGCACCTGGTCAAGTTCATCGCGTCCTGGGAACAACGGTACCTTCTTGATAAGTTCAAAAAGGACGCAGCCGAAGCCCCAGATGTCCATTTTTTCGTTATAGTAGCCGTCGGTCATTAGGCATTCAGGTGCCCGATACCAGCGCGTACTGATATACTCGGTGTAAGGCTGCTGACTATGCCTTCCTAAGTCAGAGTGGACGGTACCTTTGCAACTGCCAAGGTCTGCGACCTTGACGAGATCGTCCGTAACGAGGATGTTCTAAGGCTTGATATCGCGATGGAAGATATTCTTTCGGTGCATGTACTCAATGGCACGTAGCACCTGAAACATGTAGTACTTGATCTTGTGCATTGTTAGAGGCTTGCGCTTGTTCTTTAGACACTCGTACAGGTTCATTTCCATCAGTTCAAAGACTAGTGCGAGCTTGCCTGCATCACCTACGACTTACCTGTTGGCTCATCGTAGAGCACCTCAATCAGTTTGATGATGCCCTAGTGGTTGCTGAGGATATTCAGCGCCTGAATCTCTTTCAGCTTCTTGATCTTTTCTACCGAGTCGAACTTCTTTTTCATGCACTTGATCGCCACGTGTTTCCCCGTCTTCAGGGACAGCGCCATGAAGACTACCGAAAAGGTGCCATTGCCCTTCTAAGCTTCGAGCTTGTACTGGTCCATTGTGGAAGCGGGTACGGACGCGTTATATTATTTCCCGGAGGCATCACACAACTGAATCACAGCCATACAATATGATTCGATAGATCAGATAACGCTACAACAGCAGCAACTACCCCTAGAACGAGATCCATGGACAAGTGGGCGTGTGAGAGTGTTTCCAGGCAGCTATGTGCCTAAACCGCTAGACTCCAACGAATACTGAACTTGGCTGGGATGAGCTGGAGGAACTTGGTAGCCCCCGTACATTTGATTACCTCCAATATTTATCTGGTGGTGCATGTTGTTGTACGCCTGGGCTTGAGCTTTCTGCCTTTTCACACTGCTGAAGTTTCCGATCATTGTGTTCGGTCCTGTGCGTTGCTCCTGCTGAAAGGACTGCATCATCATGGCTGTTTGCCGCTGGAGGTCTGCCTCGCGCTTCCGTTGGGCCTCTTGTTCAGCTTTCATGGCTATCTGGAGCATCTGTTCCTTTATTCTAACCTGCTATTACTGCTGACGCTGCAGCTCCAACTCCCTCTCTTTCATTCGTTTCATTTCTCGTTCATGCTATTAAGCTCTCTGTTGCATTTCTATCTCCATTTTCTTCTGCTTCTCAGCGAATTCCCTCTCCATCTGTTCCTTCAATCCGCGACCGATCTCTTCACTTCTACGTTTTTTTTCTTCGAGCTCCCTCTCGCGGTGACGCATTCGCTCTTACCCCTCATGCTTAGCCTTTTCAAGTTCATGTGGATCTACGTGACCTTCCTCTTTCATTCGTTATAGTTCAACAGCCCTAAGTCGCTGCATCTCCCGTTACTTGGCGAGCTGAGCTTCATACTTCTCCTTTTTCTGTTTTGACTCATTTTCCAAGCGAACCCTTTCTAGTGCAGCAAATTCTTCCTCTCTCTTCTTATCGGCGAGTATTTTCTCTTGCTGCTTCTTCTGTTCCAGCAAAGCTTCCTCCTGAACTTTCTTGATCTCTAATGCCTTTCTTCTCATTTCGGCCTCAGCCTGTTGCTTTTACATATGGAGCTTGGCCTCTCGCATTTTTTACATCTCCTTGCGTCTTTCTTCGGCTTCCTCATGCGCCTTCTTTGCATTTCTTTCCTATTATTCAAGCTTTTCCTTCTTAACCTTTTCTCGCAATTGACGCTATTGTTCCTCCCTCAATTGCTCCTGAATCTTTTGCTGTTGCTCTTCTTTTGCACGAAGCATTTCCTCCATTTCCTTCTCCTTCTGGAGTCTTTCCACTTCAAGCCGTCGAGCGCTTTCCTCGATCTATAGCCTTCTTCGTTCAAGTTCCTACTAAATCCGTTTCGCAGTCTCTTGCTTGACTCTGTCAGCCTATCGAGCCTCCTCTTATCTCCTTCTCTGTTCCTATTCATGTTGTCGTTTCTGCTCCAACTCAGCTCTTTGACGATTTTATTCCTCTTCTTTCGCCAGCCGCAATTTCTCTTGCTGTTCAGCCTCTGCTCTTCTCATTGCCTCGAGCTATTCATTAATCTGTCTTTGTCTTTCCTAGTCAGCTGCTTACTGCGCAAGCCTTTGTTCAGCTTCAATTCTTCGCCGCTCAAGTTACTAACTGGCGAATCTTTCTGCTTCGATTCTCGCATCATTCTCGGCCTTTATTCTTTGTTGTTCTTCTGCTTCTCTCGCCTGTCGCTCCTGCATTTCTTTTAATGCTCGCTCCATTTCCTGATGGGCTCTTTCTTCAGCTTAATGCTGCTGCCGAATCTACTCCTACTTCAGGCGTGCCTATTCAGCAAGCCTTCTCTCCCTTTATTGGTGTTATAGTTCCAGTTGCCTAGCCTCAGCCTATTTCCGTCTCCTCTCAGCTTCCATTTCTGAGGCTGCCCTCCTTTCTTGCTCTATTCTTTAATCGGCCTCTCGTTGTTCTCTTTAGATGCGAATTTTCTCCTCCATGATCTTTCTGACAGCTTCTTGGCGCTCTAGCTCCATCTTCTCCAGTCTCTCCTTTTACTGCCTAAGCTATTCTTCCTTTGCTTTTGCTTCTTATTCGTGCCTCAACCTATCCTTCTCGGCCTGTTATCTTAATCGCTCAATCTCTTCGTGCCTTTTACGGCTTTCCTCCTCCAATCTTTCCTTCGTTCGCCGTTCCTCTTCTGCAGCCTGCTATTAAATCCTCTTCATCTAGCGTGCATGCTCCTCTTAGTGTTGTCGCTTCTTAGCTTCAACCTCTGCTCTTAACTTTTCTTCGAGTTCCTTCTGCTGCTTCTCCAGATTCTGTTGGAGCTTCTTTTCCAATTATGATGGTTAGGTATTTGAATTATTTGGCGCTTGATTCTCAGGAGGCCTTGGTGCCTCTGGTGGTAGTGGATTGTTGGCTGGTTAGGTCTCCGCCGGTCGAGGTCGACCATGGAGCAGCGTTCGCCTGGACATCTTTGGATTTAATTATACGTTTACAGCCCCCAGTCAGCAAAATAATAATTCCTTGTGTAGACATTTAATCATACTCCTCTGAATCTTAAACTAAGCCGTCATCAGTTCCCGAAGAGCTTCTCAGCAATGAAACTAAGTTGATTGATAGCCTTGGAAACTGTAGTCTCAGCTCTCACTTGTGAGACTGGGCAACGAATGAACCAGCGATTAATCTTAATAATAAAATCGGCAACAGATAATATGTTGAGCAGTACGCCGTCCCGCCCTCCCAAGCCAAGCGAGCCGGTGCGTCTGTCTGAGATGATTGCTCGACCAGGCATCTACACAAACTCTAAACGTCTGAATCTACCAAACCAGAGCATCGCAGTGCTTGATCCGGTCAGCGACAAGTACCGTAAAATATAGTAGCTCAACTTGCGCAATAACCTCATCGAGCAGCTTGGCGAGGTTTGCCAGTTTAGTTCATTGCGAGTGCTTGATCTGTCAAATAATAAGGTACCATTATCTCCTACCGTAGATTGCAGATCAGAGGTAGTTTCTGCAGCTAGCATCGTTGAGAAATTTGGAGGTGCTCCACGTTGGCGGCAACCCGTTTCTGCAATCTCGTCTTACGACTGAAGTATTGGCAATACTGGAGCAGCTCAACTGCGAACTTAATATTCAACCGTCATTTGCAGGTGGAAAGCCCGAGGAGGAATAGAGGTTGGAAAACATCCTGCTCGAGAACTATACTGATCTCATATTCATCCAGTCCCTCTACCGGAAGACCGAGATGCATATCGAACTAACCAACGACTACAACATGGGGGAATCTGACGAACCCGATTACAAGTATCTGCTGCGCAATAAGGATGCAATTCTTGAGCTGGACCAATCGACTGGCCAGAGGTTCCTCCAGGAACTCCGGCTGGATGCTTATGCATTGAAAAAGACTCTCAACCTTACCGATTTATTGGCTGCATACAAAAATCTTATCGAGAAGCAGAACGACAAGCGCCAGCAACTAATCTCATTGGTCGATAAACGTGCAAAATATCTCGCCGACTTGCGGCAGAAGAAGAGAAGAGCACTGTCATCATTGAAGCGAGACGAGTCAAACGTAACATTCAGCCCTAAGAAAACTAAAGTTGAAGAAAATTCACCAGGCAATACCGTCAGGAAATCTGCAACATCCTTGAACAAGGTGGAGTCTACTACCAAGAAGCGAGTTCGATAACCGTTATCTGAGGAGAACTACGAAGCTATTTACTACAAGAACCTTACGAAGCGCAATCCAGTATACCACCTCCTCTATTCACCCCTTCATTCCCTCAAACCAAAGGAAAAAGACCTGCTCATCGAGACGTTATCAGCACATCTCAAAGAGAGAACCATTGAGCTGTACCGTAAGGAGGAATTGCTCAGACACAATGAGGAGTCCTACCGACTCAAGTGCGAGGAGCTCAACGAGGAAGTCAATATCTTGACTGAACAAAAGTGCCAACTGACTCGTAGACTGATTGAGTTCGAGACCACCATGAAAGACTTCCATTTCGACGTAAAGGGAAAACAAAGACTAGAGAAGTAAGTTGATAGACGTCAGACCCAATTAGTTGAAGCACAGGCGAAAGGCGAACTGTACAAATAGATGTACGAGAGAGTCAGGGAGGGTGTCGAGTACTTGAACATTACTGACCAAAAGGAGGAGACTCTTACCGAAATGACGAACCAACGCAGGAAGGATAAGTACTTCAATATTCTGTGTCATAAATTCGGAAGACTGCGCAATTTAAAAGCCCTGCACAAGACTAATCAACTGCGTGAAGATAAGAGAATCGCCACAAACGCATTCGATGTGCTTCGGAGGAATGGACTGATTGAGCGAATCATCAGAATCAAGGCATCCGAGAACAATGCTTTGAGGATGGAGCTGTGTTTTCTATCTATGGTATCTTATGCAAAGGGGAAGAAACAGCTCAGACAACTGGTCAAGGTGATTTCAACTTCCAGGAAAGCCGAAGCCATTCTGCGGATACGCTCGAACGTTGCACGTTTTGCCATTATGCGGATAAAGCGAGCAAGAGCAGCAGCGCACTTCAAATACACAACACAGTCGAAATGCTGGAAAGTCATTAAGACAGAATGGATATGCTATGGGCCGGATGCCCTTAAACCAGTGCTGGTGAGAATGGACCAGCTTCACCGTCGCAAGCTCGCTGCAAAGGCTCTCATGTGCTGGACAGAGCAGCACGATGAGTACAAAAAGGAAAAGATTGAGCTCACTCAACGAATTTACCAATGGAAGCTAAGGAAATACCTAAACAAGCCGTTTGAACATTGGGCTCAGCAACACAGGATTGAGCATTCGGTTATGGAAGCCAAGCAAAAAGAGCTCATGCTGCTCCAGCGGGCTGCGAGCCTGCAGACCATTGCAAAGGAATTCATCGAGAAGAGCAAGTATAATGCCAAAAAAGCTAAAAGGGCTCAAGGGAAGCTCCAACAGTTCTTCTGGAAAGCCAGGCGTGAAAGTATTCAGACCAGCCTCGAGCTAAAACTCAAACAATTCTACTTAAGCTCTGGCAAGAACTGCCAACGGTGTGTCAAATTCTTCACTGGATTGAGAGAGAGGAGCAAGAAGTATCTCGGGCATGCTGACTTTAAGTTACGGTCGACATTGATGATAGGACGAGCAAAGACCTTCTTTCGGTTCTACCCATCCATAAAAGAAGCCCGGATTAAGTTGTAGAACCATGTGGCGAACATGCAAAATCTTCAGCTTGTGAGGCTGATGTCCCGCACCTTCGAAGGATGGCGCTACACAGCAGTCCGCGATCGTCTCCAAGAACATAGGAAGGATATGAAGCCTGTGTTGGACGACATTAAACACAAAGAGCAGCACTTCAATCGAATGTCATCGATTCTCAGAGAAGAGTTGGAGGCCAAGGACGAAAAGCTACGGCTGTACGACAAGAAGATTGAGAATCTAGCATTATAAAAATCGTCTCAGGAGGCCCGCATGGAAAAGATGAGACAAACTTATGAAACGAATCTCGAGGAAATGCGACTTCGCGAATATGAATTCATGGAGATCATCGACAAGCTGCAGAGCAAGTTTGAATTGGTCTCAGCAGAGGTTGACCAGATGGCAGTAAGGAGTTAATTATGTTAGATTGATTAAATAAAGAAGACCTACCAGAGCAGGTATGCCGAAAATAGCGCTAACAGTTCCTTCGAGACTAGCAAAATCGAGCTGAGAAATAGATTGAGCAGCGGGTACGCCAACCCCGGCAATTACTGATTGGACTTGAGTTATGTTAGTAAGCAGCATCAGGGCATGGTTATGTCCAGCTGGCAGCCGCTCTTAGCCGCTGCAGCCTTAATGCGAATGACGATGTCCTTGATCGCTTTCATGACGTCCTTTGGTTTTTCCTTCCCCTATTCCTATTTGAAGGTCAGAGCGTGGAATTATAGTTGCAGCTTCTTTAACCGGATCGGCTCCTCCGTTAGCAGGGCATCCATATTGTCGATTGGATTGTCGTCTACAATGATAAACTCAATACTCATTGACAGGAACTGGAGTTCCTTGAGATTTCCAAGCAGACTGTTGAACGTTGCAGTTGTGAATTTGTTGCTGCCTGCATAGTAAATAAAGTACTCAGGTTGAGCTTCTTGAGGTTTTGCAGGTTTTTTGCGATCTCAAGCCCTGACAGATCTGTCAGGTGGCAGTAAGACAACTCCAGCTCCTCCAGTTTGTGGCAGTGGAAGCATATCAGGTTGGCTCCAGTATCCCTCACAAAATTGAACCCAAGGTAAAGCCGGCGCAACTCTTTCAGATGAATGACAATATTCGCAAGAGATTAACCACTGAGATTGTTGCTTCCTGCGTTACAAAGGGTAGGTACGGAGATTGAGTTCGAGGAGCCTCACAGGAAGTTTGCTGAGTCCCTCAACTGCACACTCATCAGTAAGTTGGCACTCTTCTAATCCCAAGACCTCCAACTTAGATAACTTGTGAAGATGCCCCAGAGGCCCCTCCTGGTTGAGTCGGTTGTAGCCAAGCCTCAGGACTTTCAGCTGCGGAAAATTCGTAGGAATAAGAGGCAGACTGTCACTTTCCAGTTTGCACCTTTGAAGATTGAGACTTTCAAGCTTGGTGAGCTTCTTCAGATGACTCAGACCCGATGCTTCGACGTTATTCAATGCTGCGTTAGCTCAATTTTACATAAGTCCAGTGCCCTGAGATTTTGCAAACCATCGAGCAGTGCAACCTCCTTCTCGGTCAGTCTGTTGCTACTCAGGTTCAACTACACAACTTTCGCCAGCAGTCCCATGATAGTTGGTAATGTCTGTCCAATTTATTTGTGGCCTGCTTTCAACTCAATCTGTACTCACATCCACCACCGTCCACTGTTTGCTGGATAGCTATCTGAGTTCCTCCTCTCCAAGCTTGCGGGTGCGACGGCCCCTGAACGCTTGCTGTACAGCCAACATATGATATATATTGTGTTGTTGGGTGGTGAATGCTGCAGAGAAGCTACAACCTCATGCGAACACTTGCAGGAGCAAGCCGCTTCGGCTTCGCCAACTAGGTTCAGCCCAAGGCCAAGACCGAGTCCCCAAAGAGCCTTGCGTACTACAAGGACGGGCAGATAGTCACCCGCAACTTCCTTACCCTCAAGAAGAAAGAGGATATCGAGGGCTACGTCATCAAGACCGTTCAGAACTATTTCCGCACTACCCATAAGGCAGGTAGCCAAAGTCTTAGCGATAGGCTTAAACCTTGAGAGCAAACTTGCTGATCACGGCCTGGACTCCATGGACCAGATTGAGCTGGCTATGCAAATCGAAGAGGACTTGGGGTATGTCATTTCTGCGGAAACATTGCCTGTGCTGCAGAAGGTCAAGCACTTCGTGAATTATATTGAACACGTCGAGGCCTTCAAGAAAGAGCACCAAACCCCGCTCGCCTGATCACCCGAGGAATAAATTTAAGATTAATATGCAGGGTAAGGAAGCAAACTCAGAGTATCCCCGAAGGAAAACTCCAACAGCCTCGCCTCTCCCCAAAAGCAATTTGTCAAAAGATCACCGCACCAGATCACCGCTTATAAAGGATCGCACTTACACGTAGAGTGCGGCAGTTGGCAGGTACTATTTGAAATAAAACACGCCAACGGAGTCTTAATCTGATCGGAGTAGCATCAAACGACGTCTCGAATGCAAAGCTAAGCAGAAGAGCCCTGCGCAGTATAATACTCTCACGCCAGGAGGTACCCGAAGAATCAACTGCGAAAGCTTCGAAGCCGCCCTTGGAAAAGTAGCTCAGCAACAAATAACGCAAGCCTTAAGCAGAATGCTGCGCCGAAGAATTGCTTTTGGCTTCCAGAAGATCAAGGAGCAGCTGTTGTTTGCAGAGACATCTCTGACCTCTCTGAGTGATACGAATCCTCGGCCGATCTACAGCTACGACCACCTACCAGAACTATTGTAAGCCTTCAGCAATGTGTACAAGCTGAGGTACCAGCATGTGATGGTCGAGGCCTTCACTAAGATTTCTTACGAATTCAAGAAGGCTCAAGAAAGGCAGTCCATACTTCGAGGGTTTGTCATGAAGGATCGCGGGGCTGAACTCTATAGATTGTTGAAGCGAAAGTCGAAGGCCCACTAGCTGAACCACCTTGTCAAGAACTTTGCATTGATGAGATTACTTCGAAGGTTAGGCAACCTGACTTCAGTCAGGAAGCAACAGCTAATGGGGAAAAAACTCAGAATAAAATCTAAGACTCCACGCTCTATGACTGAAGATAGTTCTTTGTGCTACTGTGTGAGGCTGTACTCTTCATCTAAAATTTA
>ERZ724508.162-NODE-162-length-47913-cov-8.387605_pt1 | contig 47913 bp, 45 predicted proteins | sample MGYA00376041_ERZ724508 | MGnify/ENA primary metagenome ERZ724508 (study PRJEB28724, sample SAMN07190887) | wastewater metagenome | isolation source: effluent of sewage treatment plant in Hong Hong | place: USA: Christiansburg, Virginia | collected 2016-03-01 ...
CTTATAAAACATTGATAGTCTTAATAATTTTAGCCCCTGTTTCACTCATAAACTAAATTCGATACTCTGAGCGAACCTACCAAAGTAATCGCAACCTTGTTCGTAACCTAACTCATGAACTGTATTATACACTCAACTTAATTCGGATCATTTATCATGGGTCACTAGCAGAATGAATTCTTCGATGTCGATGACACCGTCCTTGTTACGGTCGCATTGGTTTATCAGGTCGTCCAGGTCCTTCGTTGACATCTTGTAGCTATCATCTGCATCATCTCATCGCGTACGCTCAAGCAGTTGCTTCAACTCTTCTCGGGTGACTTTGCCGTCGCCATCGGTATCGAGCAGTCGGAAACCAGCCAAAATGTTACTATTGCGGTATAACACTGACTGCTCGAGGCAACTGGCAATAAACTCCGTGTAGTTTATCGTGCCGCTCTTATCTGAGTCGAGAGATTCCATGATGGTCTTGAGTTCGGTAAGGTCGGCCTTCTCCTTTCTGGTCTCAAGTGCTTGCTTGAGTTCATCAAGGCTAATTGTTCCGTCCCCATTCTTATCAATTTGCTTGAAGACTTTGCCGAGCTCAAGTATATCCTTTTCCTGCAACTGCGTGGCAATCAACGTGACAGCAATCTTCCTAAACTTTGAGTAGGTGCAGAAGCGCTTCATTGTGGAATAGTTCAGCTTGAGCGGCTCAGTGGATGTCTTTGTGTTGAGCCAAGGGTGTTCCAGGATCTGAGCAGCTGTTGGACGTTTATGTGGCTCCACTAGTATCTTAGCGATGAGATCCTTGAGCTGAATGCTGACGTTTTTCATTTCGGGAACTACCATAGCAGGAAGCATTACTGTCGAATGTATACTTCATAGTCTTGACCTTTGCGAGAATGTCCTCATCTGTCTCTCCGTTGAATGGGGGAACGCTGGTTACCAGGATATACAGAATAACTCCGGAGGACCAGATATCGCATGTTTGATCGTACTTGCCTTGCATGACCTCGGGAGCCATGTAGTAAGACTAAATAGTGTGAGCCTTTACAGTGCCAACGAGTGTTCCCATCCCTTTTGCAGTTGAAGCTTTGACCTCATCAAACATAAAGGACAGGCCAAAGTCGATGAGCTTAAGCGGCCAATCTGCACTGTTATTGAGAAGCAGGAAGTTCTCAGGTTTGAGATCGCGGTGAGCCACTTGCTCCGAATGGCAGTAGTTGAGCGCAAGCATCATTTGACGAAAAACAATGCGAGCCTCCTCTTCCGAGAAGAAACCTTTCTGGATAATCTTGTCGAAAAGCTCACCTCCAATGCAGAGTCTAAAGCTTAACCTCAACTTACTCTGTAATCATATACACGTTCCTTGCGTCCTCGAAGGTTTCGTATAGCTTGATAATGTTTGGGTGGTCCATCTTCTGCAGGATCTCGATCTCACGTGCAAACTCTTTCGGATCCTTCACCTTCCTCTTGGATATCTTCTTAATAGCACGCCAGCCGTCTTCTCCGGATCCTTTGAGCCGGCCCTTCAGAACGGTGCCGAATGCTCCTGTACCCAAGGGCTGCGTTTCATACTCCTTACAGTTTTGCTGTTAATCTCGTAGTAGTCCTCGATATTGCCGGTCCGCGATTTTACGCACCAACCTTTCTTGAGCATTGGTGTTGGTTCCATTTTGACCAAAGCAAATATATTTAGACATCAGGGTTCTTGACTCTCACAACGTGCCTGCAACGACTCGATCATGTGAGCTGCACGATCAAGGAGCTCGCTGATGTTCTATTCAACTCCGACAAAGAGTGATTGCTGGAATGGGTTCGTGCTGGCTGAATGAGTGAGAGTGCTCTCACGAAGTCGCTACATTGGATAAGATGGTACTTCTTCAAGGACGGCAATGCGCTCATTTTTATCTCTCACGAGTTCGGTGAGAGAGATCACTAGCTGGATATCTGCTGATTGATCACGACCAGAAGGGTGGGTATTGGCTACGAGCTTTTGTCGATGCTGAAGATTTTGGTGGATCTCATTCTGAAGGGTTAAGGTACGCTGCTTTTGAAGTTCTTCCTCCTTTCGATGACGCTCCTCAATTTCTTGGAGGATAGTCAGAAGGCGTGAATTCTCTTGCTTCAAGCCCGAATTCTATAGAGCAACGCTGTGCTCATTCTGTTCTGCCTGATTCAGACGGATTATCGCTTCTGTAAGCTTTCTGCGAAGGCTTGTCGTTTCAGCTGATGCGAGAGGAGCATCATCTTCGCTTTGCATTGTCGTGTGGGCAAGCACAGCTTCGTATCTGTCCTTTAATGTTGCATACTCCTGTTCCATTCTTCCCACGAGCTCAACATTGCTATCAATCAAGGAAGACAGCTGCTTGATAGACTCTTCGCTTACGCTGTCACGACCATCCAGCTCAGTTATGTTTACGACGGTTCCCATCGTTGCTATAGCCTCTTGCATACCTTCTCCTTTGGATGTGATCTTCCTTAACTCTTCGATAGTGGCCTCCTTCTTTCTCAATTCACAGTTCAGTGAATCCTTTTCGAGTTGCAACTTCTTCAAGGTCTGGTTGAGATGATTGATTGTCGATCTCAGTTCATCGGAGTGTTTCATATACATCGAGATGGAGTTGAGTAGCTCGCCAGTGGACTTCTTCTGTGAGACAATTTCAGATTGAAGTCGTTTCAGCTCTTCGTCGCGGTTGGGCAGTTGAGGCATATTGGTATACTCAACACGTGCACAGCTTGGCCTATTAGTAAACATCTGTGGCCCTGTCAGGATGAACAGTTGTGGGTGGGTTGTTGGATGAGGCTCAGCATTTTGTGAATTCTTTTGAAGCAAATGCTTATATGCCTCTTGGAGGGTCCTTAAGCCTCGGAGCAACTACTCGATCATTCGAATGCTGCGCTCCCTCATTTCGTCATCACTATCGGTGGATTTTGTTCTAATGCAGATAGTCTCGAGCTCTCGATATGCTGCCAGTTACTTCTTCAGCCTGCTTATTTCTTCCTTATGGCGGTTCAGCTCCGCTTCGTGCAAAGCTTGATTCTGCTGAAAACGTGACTATCCTGCTTTGGGTTTATTATTCAGAAGATTCTTGGATTGCGACAGCTGAACTCGTTTGGTGATATCAACCTCCTCGGAAGTGAGTTTAGCCAACTCGTGCCCGTAGATCTTGAAGTATGGGTTCATCACCCTGAAGGCATGGTCATACTTGTTCACAATGATCTCCAACTAGTTGGCATGCCGTGACAGCTCATCCTAACGATCGATAAGCCTGTCGTTCTCGCTGATTAGGTATGCCAGATTATTCTTGTAGTCTAGTTCCGATGCTTAGAGCTTTCGCTTGAGGTCTTGTATCTGTTACTCCTGAGAAGACAGTGTCTAATTTTGCTGGATAAATGTCGCTAGCCGTCTCTTAAACTCCTCTAGTTTTGGAACGCTACGTTCGAGTTCCTCGAGCTCATTACGGGCCTTTTAGTACTTTGCCTTATAATTTGCCGCTTCGAGCAATCCTTGCTTGGGCATTCCTTGGCTGATAGAATCTTCACGGGCCTATGCCAACTCACCCAACATCCGATGTATTTCGTTGTTGCACTGTTAGTTCGCTTCTCTGAGCCTACTAATTTCCTCATCCTTTAGAGCCACAATTGATTCGAACGCAGCTTCCCTCACCTCTTCAAGACTGCTACTCCAACCTTCCACAGAAGTTGATTAGTGCTCTACTGGCTGGATCTATGCCTCCATTCTTTTGGAAGTGTAGTCAATTTGCATCTCCTTCAGCTTTTAGTTGTATTCACTGACGAGCAACAGTTCCCTCTGCTTAAGCTCGGCATTTTAAGCAACAACTGCTGCGATGCTCTCATTCTTACTTGATAATGTTTTGTTGAGCATCCTTATTTCGTCTTGCTGCATTCCTAACTTTCTGTGGTTAGCCAATGATCTACATCTGCAGCAGGGTCAGCTCTAGGTTGTACTGCCGAGATAGCAAGGACAGGTCGCTACGAAGGGGGTCACTACACTCCACTGATACAGCAAACAATCCAGCATATTGCTCATCGCGAATGTCAACGACTTCTTTCAGGTGCCTAATGCGTTCCTCAAGCGAGTTTCTCTCCTCTCTCAGAAGAGTTACTTCGGAAGCATGTTCCTTATTTCGGTTGACCAATTCATCGACTTTGGCATTCTCTTCGCGAATTCTCGTTGCTGCTTACTTCAGCTTGTCGTTGAGTGCGACAATCTGAACATCCCTTAAGTGCAGCTTGCGTTCAAGTTGGTTGACTCCCGAACGTTCTGTATGCCGATTTTACATTAATATATGAGCGGCACCAAAAATGCTCGAGCATTCATGACGATCAAGAAGAAGGTAAAGACTTCGCGAAGAAACCATGTTCAGCATGGACAGGATAGCCTCAACAAATATTGCCAAGCCTGCAACATGTCCACATAATATTAAGGCAGTGGAGTCTAGCTGGTCAGTAGCAGAGCGTGATTAAGAATCAGCAGCAGATCCGAATTCTGCTCGTATCCTGTCTTCGATTGAGCCGGACAGGTTTGAAGGTTTTACAGAAAAGTTGCTTCACAGGTTTGATCTTTGTTCCAGATTTGGTTCGTGGGATCTTGATGTTACTTCCTATCTCCATGAGGTCAGCTGCAACAGATTCGTTTGAGCTTGGGCAGCAAGTCAGTTTATGGCTGGCTACTGTCTCATGGTTCGTGAAGAGCCGATCTGATAGTGGTGCCGTCAGTTTGTTCTGGCTTCGGTTATGCTCACCTCCTTCCTTCTCCTTTGAGCGACTGAACAGCCTAATTCCTTGCTTCCTCTTCGAAGCGGTGGTAGCTTCGTTATGGCGATCTTCTCCCTCAGTCATAAACACTTGTATTCTCCTCTACGTCCTCTGCTACTTCTTCACTGGAGTGAACAACAGTGATGTATTCAGCTTCCTATGAAGTGGAGACCCACTTAGGGTCATGCACAAAAATTTTGCTTTCGTCGATTCGTTACTCTTGGAATTATTTGCAATGTTCCCAAGCAGCTTCCTCACAGTTGGCTTCTGCCCTGAAAAGGAAGATATCTTCTGCTAACCTTCCAGCTTCTGCAAACACTTTCCACCTTTAAGTTTGATCACCTTCTTTTGCTGGGGTAGAATCGAACACTTCTGAAACAACTCAAAGCTCTGCAGCAGTTGGTTTCTTTCGTTCAGATCACTGCCGGTTCTGTAGAAATGGTGCTTTTGCATTCTCTTGATCTAACTTGTTTGCTCTCTCCATGATTCATAGCAAATTCTGTGCACTGCCGATGAATCTTACAAGTGGTTTACTTCATTCTTGAACTGGTCAAGTGGGAGAGTGTTTTATAAGTCCTCGTTCGCTAACGCCAATTGCGAAGGCATCAATCCGATTTTCATTGACAATGGACATAGCTTTCTGTCTTCCCGTTCTCTTTCGAGATGTCTTAAAGACGCGTAGTGATCGGAGGCAATCTCCTCAGAACTACTCTGAACTGAGAAGAAGTCGAGCTTCGGTATGAGGGATTCTGCTTGATCAGAACGATCATTTTCGTCGCTTCGCATTATCGGGTCATTAATGACATCGGAAGTCATTTGGTTCGGAGCAGAATACAGCGCGACTTCCTCTGGCGGGAGTTCAAGAGATCTGCTCTCAGGAACATTCTTGATTCGATTCTCATGTTAACTCATTTAGTCGTAATATTTATTGGAAAGGAATGGCAAACAATAATATGGCTTCCCACGAACGATCAGAAGCAGTTGAGCTGCTTGGCGAAAGCAGTTCCCTTGTTGGTGTAACCACTCCAGTTAACGCTTCCTCCGACCTTGGGGGTACCGACGACTTCACTGCATCCACCGAAGGTGATAGAGGAACCGTTGCTGAGGACGATGGTGTTTCCGTTGATGGAGACGATCCTTCCGCTTCCAGAAGAGGCAGTTCCAGATCCACCGCAAGGTCCAGCAGCAGCACCGCCGACAGTTGGGCCGTCATTCTTTCCATAGGGCTTGCCGAGAGGCCATTGTCCACCGGAGGGATTTCCAGCGAAGAGAGAGGCAGCTCCACGAGCAGCGGGGAAGAGGTTAGATGGGCTGACGTTGGCAGCTTGTCCAGCAGCAACAACTCGAGTTGGCTCAGGGACACCTCCAAGGCTGAAGGAGTTAGATTGAGTAGCATAGGGGCTTCCATTAGGAACGGAAATGGGGAGACCAGAGCCAGTTCCGTGTCCTCCAGTAGTGCCGGGTCCAGTTCCGAAGGTAGTACCAGGAGCATAGGGGTTCACGGTGTTGGACTGGGGGTTGCCGGTAACACCGGGCATGGCCCATGGACCAGTACCTGGGATGTAGGGATAGGGGAAGGTTCCTCCGGACCTCTGGATGCTATCATTAACTTCCTGATCGGAAAGAGCTTTTTCAGTGCGGGCCTTCTCAAGAGCGACCTTAGCGGCAGTGAGGAGGTTGTTGTTGCTGTTGATCTGGTTGTTGATGTCTTCGATGACAGAACGAGCGTTGTTAGCGTTGTTCTCGGCAAGACCAAGCTGTTCAGTGAGGGTTCCAACATTGTCGTCAAGGACGGCCTGGTTGCTCCTCAAGGTGGTGAGCTGGCTCTTAGCCTGGATAAGCTGGCTGTTGTAAGCATCGATAGCAGCGTTGGTGTTAGCGAGCTGAGCGTTCAACTGAGCGAGCCTCTTGGTGAGGTCGTCAATGTTCCTGTTGTTGGCGTTGATGGCCTCGATAGCAGAACCGCGACGACGGTTAAGGTCGTCAAGGTTAGCCTTAGCGTTAGCAAGTGCAGCCTCAAGTCCTGGGACAGTGGCAGCGACCCTGTTGAGCTCGTTGGTAGCCTCAGCAATAACTCGGGGAGCGGTTGTCTTGACGGCGACGGCATCATCATAAGCCTTCTGAGCATCAGCGGCGGCAGCCTCAGCATCAGCAAGTGCCCTCCTGGCGCGAGTGACGGCATCGAGAGCAGCGTTCAAAGCATCCTGAGCCTTGCGGATGTTGGTGGGGGCGTTGTCGAGAGCAAACTGAGCATCAGCAATAATCTTGCGGAGCCTAACAATGTTGCTGTTGGCGTTGTCGAGAGCGTTTTGAGCATCACTGATAGCCTTCTGAGCGTTGGCAATGGCAGCGAGGATATCGTCCAAAGTCTTCTGGAGGACTGGAGCGTTGCCGTTGGCAGTGTTCAGCTGGCTGGTAACGTCAGCAATATTGTCCTTGAGCTTGGCGGCATCCTTCTGAGCAGCGTTGATCTGGCTCTGGAGGTTGGTGATGTCGTTGGTGGTGGTGGTAACGCTGTCAGAGTTAGATCGCTGGGCAGCCTGAGCGTCCCTCAAACTGTTTCGGGTGTTTTGGAGGTAGTCAAGAGCATTGTTCAAATCGTTCTGAGCCTTGATCTGATCGCTGTTAAGGGTATTAACGTTGTTGTTGGCGCGGTTGATAGCGTCGATGGCATTAGCGAGACCACGGATAGCAGCTTCTTGCCTGGCAATGATGGTGGCATCTTCCTGAGGGTTAGAAACTGGGGCAGATGGCTTGGGGACACCAGCAGTGGGAGCATCAGGGGGGACAATGCTAAGCCTTGAGGGAGTAGGATAGACTGGGGCAGGGAGAACCACAGTGGTGAGAGTAGTCTCAGTGACGGTAGTAGTAGTCCTGCGGTCGGTTCCAGTAAGGGTAGAGGGACCAGCGGGGGAGGTAGATCCTGGGATGTAGACGGCGCTGGGGAGCTGAGATAGAGCAATTGATCCAAAAGTGCTGGGGGTCTCGAGTCCGTTAACTGGAAGTCCGTTGGGGAGGGAGACGGTTGAGGATGGGCTGGCTCCGAAGGGAGCGAGGACGATTGCCTGGTTCCTGGAGTTACCATCTCTATCGTTATAGGTGACAGTGATTGCTGAGGCTCCAGCGGTGGAACTGGGGGTACCAGCGAGCATGGCTCCGTTCTGAACGGTGATCCAGCTTGGCAGACCAGTATACCTGAAGTTATAGCCAGCAGAGCTCACTCCATAGAGATCTCCCCAGGAGTTTCCTTGACCACAACCGAAGTTGAAGATGTTCTGGGCGCCTGGGCGGAAGCTAACCCAGTTACTCCTCTGGCAGCCAGCGCAGCCACCAGACAGAGCCACTGCGACAAGCAGGGTTGCGATGATGATCTTATTCATAGTGTTGAGATATTTAATGTCGGTCAAACGTAGCTGTTTGCTTATAAACTCAGGCTCGTCTAAGCAAAGGTAATATGGTGGATTAGGAGTGGATGAGGATCTGAGTCGTAGCTCGAAATGTCCTGCCGGACAATAAAGAAGCATCTTCAAGCAGCTGCAAGCTGTCAAATTTGGTTTTCAGTGTCTGAAACTAAAGTGATACCAAACTATAGGAAAGAAGGTAAGGAAGTGTCTTACTAAGTCTGGAGCATGACACCGAGCAGTTTTCCGGGCGCGGAATTTGTTTCTCTGCCAGAAATAAATTAATAGACGAGATCTCCTGGAATACACGAACAAATCATTCAACTCCTGACGATGGAAAGTTCTAACCACACTTCTGTGGGACTTTGGCAACTGCTTCTTACCATTGATTTCCCCTATAATCGTGGATGTTTCTGGAAAGAATTGTTTAGCTACACTTGGAAGCTCTCTTTTTTGTATTAAAGTGTCCTTATTCTCAAGCGTCGTGGCCTGGTGATGACATTCATCAAAGGTTTCCTTGCTGTGCAGCATACAACGTATTTCTTGACGAAAACAACTGCGGAAATCCACCAATATTCATCCTGGTCAGTCATGTACGTTTCTTACGTTGTTGGTGGGTTCCATCGATCTACAACCAAAGTGACACCTTGCGCAAGTGAGGTCGGAACACTTCTCTAAAGCAGCAAATGAAAGCCAGACCTCCGCTACTTATTGTTGGTTGCCTGAAGACCTTCAGAGAGGCGCAACCAGGACTCTGATCAAAGCACTGAGCACATGACATCGGTGGCAGAGCATTAAAGCTTCGGCATACCCGCGGAAAAATAGAATCGTGATTTAGAAACTGCTGTAGCGAACATCTCGAATAATCAAGGGAGTATTGGCAACTCAATTCCCAATGAATGACAGCAAGAGCCCTGGAAAAAGGACAACTGTGATAGGCAATATTCACCACCTTTACCACCAGCTGATAATAAATCGAGGCTTTAGATTTAAGCATTCAGGAGCCCGCAACCATTGGGAGTTATGTAGACCTCCCTTGAGACGAACCAACCATCGGGTGATCTTCTATGATGATGGGAATGTCACTACACTCGAGCTGTTCATCAACCATTCGTCATGTTGGATGCTAACGTCAATCATTGGTACTCTACGCGGAACTACTGATATGGAGGACCTGACGAAGGGCTACAGCAACATTTCAGATAGGCAAAGTTTGGGTATTTGTCCTGCTCCCCGTGGTCATCTGAGTCAATGAATAGAACCCGCTCGTGGGACCTCAGCTGGCTCTGTGCATCGAACAGACTCTCTCGGAAGCCTTGCTGGCATCGATCCGATGACTACATAAGGTCTGATCGATGACTTCTACAGTTCTTCTTAAAAAGAGATTCAGGACAATCAAGTTCCGATCTGTTAAAGTCGCAGACTTCACAATTTTGAATATCCTTTCAACAGCACCACTCGGAAGCAAAGAGAAACAATGTCGATAGCGCTCAAAGGCTCAATCGTCCCCTTCTCCGATCTCGCTCAAGCAAACTGTTAATATAAAATATGACAGTTCTATTCCACCCCTTTATGGAAACAGCACTTCATCTTCTAATACACCATCTCAAACTCTCTAAAAAACCTTCTCGGTTGGCTCTTCTGGAGGAATATTTGCTCTCTCCTATTCACAAAATAGCACGGCAACGCCAACGATCTCGAATACTTCAAGACAAAAGATTGACGGGTCGACGTCTGACGGTCCTTCGAATAGTTTGAGAAATGGCTTGATTGACTGGCAAAGACACTCATTGGCATTGTATCTCAAGTGAGCAAGAAAGGGCGAGAGTTGCTTCCTCTGTTGACAGTTACATCTGGCATTCAATATTCATGAATGAAGCGAAAGATGTCTTTGAGGGCGGTCGACTCACTTCAGGTTGTTTATCATAATTATCCTAAGTCCTAATCAGGCGGTATGATGAGGGGGTTTCTTGCGCTCGTTGCAATAATCATGTCCAAACTCGTGCTCGCTGTTGAGTTTGGGCCCGATCTCACTCACATCCAAGCCAGTACCTGTATACTCTGACGAAGCTCGTGTTACATTGATAAGCTCGCAAACAGGAGTCATGGGTGGGGGAGCTTAGTAATCCACATTCACATTCTGGAAGGCCTTTCCACAACCCCCTTAGGTCTACCACAGCGTGTGCAGCTTCAGCATCCAGAATAGGGCTGAGCTGTAGTACTCCACCACTCTAGCTTCAAAGACAACAACCAACGCAGTTATCCAGTTCATCCTGGGCCAGAACACAACAGTGTACGAGCTGAGCGTGAGTATAATCGCGGTGGATATCTACGGAGTTTACGTCTCCGCACAGGTGTATGGTACCGATACTTTTATTCATAGTTCCAACTCATTGCAACCTTCCGGATCTGGGGATACCCTGCATCGAATTCTTCATGGTACCAGTTCACCACGCCGAGTTTATTGTTATTCCAGCCTTAACGTCTATATCCCTCACCAACACTGTCGTCGCGAATCCGTTGATCGATGGCAGCTATACGTTTCAGTTCGGTCAAAACTACCTCACCAATGCAACTGACGGGTAGAGCTATTTTGTGACCGACGTGTCACCAACGGTTGCTATCAAAAACTTCACTGTGAACTGGCTGATCTGTCCCTATGTGGTGGGATTCAGCGATAACATCAGCATAGTCCAGTCAGCAAACCGTCTAGTCAACAATCAAACACAGTCTCTCATAAACCTCTATACGCCCGGTCACGTCATGAACAACTAATCTGCTGCCCTTGGCATCTATGGATTCGCTTTTGATAAGCAGAACAACTTGCAGTTCAATTCCTGGTTCCATGCTATCTGTGATCTGAAAGTCACCATTCCTACGACCATTACGCCCCTCCTGACTCCAACTGTGCAGGTGAGTTCGGTTATCATCGGAGCTCCGAGTTGCCCTGGTCAGTATATGAAGATGTTTCCAATGGCGACTTGCTACACCTGCGATATGTCCAAATGTGCGAGCTGCATTGATGTTCATTGTGGAAGCTGTCAGGATCCGCGGTACCTGCATATCTTCGATAGCGCTACTGGTGCAGGAATCTGTCCCTGCAACCCAGGCTACGTTGAAATCGGTGATGTATGTGTTAGTTGCAACCCAGGTTGCGCATTATGTGGTAACCAAGATCCCAACAACTGTAGCCTATGTGTTTATGGATACAAACTCGTTGAAACCAGCTGCGTCAAGGTATGCTATATGCTTGATCCATCCGATAGTACTTGCACCGTGTGCCCGGAAGGGTGCGATACTTGCTTCGATTCTCAGAATTGCTCCAAAACGATATGTGACGCTGGCCTATTTTATTTCGAAAACACCTGTCTTGCTAATTGCTTGACTGGAACCTTCGGGGCCAATGTCAGCAACGTGAGCATCTGCCAAAGTTGCCCAGATGGGTGTTCATCTTGCGACAATTCGTCAGTTTGTGGGAGCTGTGTCCCAAACTACTACCTGAACACGACTGAGAGTATCTGCAAGGGGTGTCACCCAAGCTGTGAGACGTGCACTTCAAGTCAAAGCACTGACTGCCTTACGTGCCCCTTTGGAGTTATTGATGCAACCGGAGCCTGCCCAACAACACCGGTTTCCTTAACATGCAATATTTCAACTTTCTACGATAGTGTTTCAGGAACCTGCGTGGCTTGCTCATCGGGATGCGAGGTATGCAGCTCGCCAACCAACTGCCTAAAATGTAGCAAGTCAAGATACCAATCTGGAACTACTTGCGTCACCTGTGCAACAATTCGAGGATTTGCAGTCATAAATGGAACATGTGGTGAAATCTGTGGCGATGGTATCAAAATTAATTCACCATGTGATGATAAAAATACTGATAGCGGTGATGGGTGTTCTTCCAACTGCCTTATCGAGTAGGGTTACTTTTGTGAGAATAACTCTGTCAGTGGGAAGGGGGATATCTGTTACGCCAATGATGCAGTACTCTCAATCAGTACCAATAGAAGCTTGCTTGGAAATACCCTCAAGTTAAGCCTGAAATCTTCAAACATTACCTTCAGCAATATCCAGTCGATCAGCCTGAACTGTGGGGGTAGTCTAAATGTCACAGCTACCAATATCTCGCAAAGAAGTGCACTTCTAACTTGCAGCTTTGACAACGATGTGGAGGGGTCGGAATGCCTTGTACTTCTTACGAATAAGCTACAACGATCATTTTTCTTGAATAGCGTCCCGACAGCTGTCTGGCTCACCACTGATGTCATATCGAGCCTATAGAAAGTATCCACGGGGGTGAGCGTTCTCTGCTCTATTGCGATGGCGACAGCACTGTCACTTTATATCTTCACCCCTTCAACATCAGCCAACTTTTTCGTTTATGCTAGTCTTTTTGTGGTGAGCCTCTTCAACCCAGCATACACGCCCACCGTAGTGTACTCGATAGTGCCTGCACTGCGTTCACTAACACTCAACTCCCAATCGGCATTCCTCGATGATAGCTGCTCCTTCAACTACATTCTGGGCTACCTCGAAACTCCTTTCGCAACATTAGTATGGCCGATATACACGTTTTCAGTTGCATGCCTCCTCGTCTCAGTTGTATTATTCCTTGTCAACAAGAAGGTCAAGAATCGGGCAGCAAAGATACTACTGAAACGTGTTTCGAATATTGCTAGCTTCGCTCGCAGTGGTTTCATCAGCTACGAACCAATAGTTATCGTCATGGCGCTATTTGCACTTAGGTTGGAACTAACTGTCGTCGATACTGTACTGCTAGCACTCTTTCCTATCATCTTCGCGGTCGAATTGGGACTCAGCGCAAGGTTATTATCTGCTGGGGAATCTGAAACAAACCGTGCGTTTCTTTTGGCAAGTGACGGCCCCATTCTGCATCTCCAAGCAGTTCTATATAGCTTCGTGGCTGTGTTCAAATTTCCAGTTGAAGCCTGTTTCGCGTCAATATTTGCAGTTCTTTATGGGTTCTTGATCTCGCTGTTTCTCGCTCAGAATATCATGATCCGACGGAAGGAGAAAGCTCGTTTGGAGATGTTAAGGTCAGTTGAATAGAGAAAAAACAAAAATGGGAAACCCAAATAAGCCTCGAAACTGATACTGAGTGGGGTGAACATCAGCCTCTTCCAACAATTGTACAACAACTCCTTCTTCATCTGCCACAACGCACTTATCTATGTGCTCTACATTACTGATGACTATCGGAAGAGTGTTTCAATCTACTACGGAGCAGCCATCATCGCAAATTTTGCCTTGTTTCTGCTTGTTAACATTTTCACCATTATGGCATCTGGGTTCTGTCGGATTAGAAGGGCATGCAACTGCTTCGGCTCGATTGTGCATCCACGTGATTCCATTACTGCTACTCATGAGCAGCCAGACAGGTATAATCAGGCGGAGGATAGCACTTATGCTGAGTACTCCGGTAAGTATCGTTTTAAATCTACAAAGATTCATCAATTAGTGCTATCAAAGCAGAGCCTATGTCTTTCCACGAGTTCAGTCGCAACATCTCCGGGGCTGGACCGACATAAGTATGAGGTTCCAACAAACCTCAGCGTGATTGTCGATAACGAGCAGCAACCAGAGCAAGATCATGAGCAACCTTTAACCGATCTTCGAGCCAGCGATAGCACCATCCAACACATCAGCAGCCTGAACATCGTATCACTAGACGATGTTCCGGCTGATAACAACCTGCATCCAGTCAATACAGTCAATAGCTAAAGCATGCAAATACAGTAAATCTGACAAATTTTATTTCGTTGATTGTTTTTTCATGATCATGTTCAATTGGGGCTGTTGTTGCACCAAGGGCAGTTTGCGAACTGCTGTGAATAGGCTATCCAAGCATCTTTCAGTCCCCACTTGCTGCAGCTTCGACACTTCTTGCCATTGCCACTGTTGACGGGGTAACCTGTCAGAATGCACACCTCACTCTTGTTCTGACACTTGTAGCACATCACTGAACCCTCGAAGATCTTGGAATTGCATTTCTCGCAGGTTCTCAGCGGAAGTGAGTGGTCAACCTTCTGGTTGATGTTAACCTAAATTATACCAGTTCTACCTGAAGAAGCCAGTCCCGAATCTTCTCTTTTTCTGGAGCAGATAGGAAGTTTTTGACGGGCATATTCACGTCGTAAGGGGAAGGGATATCGGTGATATCGAACTCGTTATTGTCTCCGAGGTTGTTGTTATCAGGATCGTCGATCAGCTCGTTGATGTCCAGATATCTATTGAGGAAGACGGAAGCCATTCCAGTGAGATTGGCTTTCTGGCACGATAGACCAGCTTCATAGTAAAGTTTGTCGAGCCTGATAAACTCGCAATAGCGAAGCAGGGAGACACAGACTTTAGCGTAAAGAAGCTAACAGCCTGCTTTCTTCTCGTAAGTCAGCTTGAGATTGGCGAGGTGCGAAATCAACAGATACTTGTAAAATTCCTGCAGAGTTGGGCTACCCTGCTCATTCGTACCTTCCAACAGCTTGTAAAAGTCGAAGAGAGCCACGCGTAACGGAGGAACTTCCTTCGGGTCACACTACACAAATATCTCCAAAGTGAGCATTTTGTATGTCGGATAGTTCTTTGGGATCAGCTGCATTCCATACTTCGAGTATGCTGTCACTGCATCGGAGAACTTTCCTGCTTCCACGGTAAACTTGATGTATTCGTTGAGGAAGCGGTTCAGCAGGTCAGGTCCCTTCTCTTGGGCTTTGTCCAGACAGTTTTTCCAGTCTCCCGTTTCGGCAAATATCTCGCAGCCTGCAACGTAATCTCCATTTCGAATGCATGCCCAAGGGTCCTTGTTGTCCTTGTTAGTTTAGCGCTATCGCTTGAGTACGTAACTCATCAGGTTTCCATTGAGGTCTTTGTTCTTGACCATGTTTGCACATGTCTTCGCTGCTTCCCAATTTCTTCCCTCACAGTACACCTTGACTGCATCTTCGTAGAGGCCAATCTGCTCCAACAGTTCGCCTGCAGAATCAAACTTACTGATCTCACACAACCTCTCAGCAACAACTCTCACGACTTTGACAGCTTTGTCCTTCTCGTAGTTCAGAGTCAGCTGCACTGCACGCTTCCAGACCTGCTCCAGCAATTGAACATCCCTGAAGTCTTCGAAGGTGATGTTCATGTATCCTTCAATGGCCTTTGAATAGTTGCGAGTGTCATCGTAGGTCTTTGCTTGCTGTAGTCTTTGCTCAGGTGTCAACGCTGTTCCCTTGCTCGAATATTTGTTGATCACTTCCTGCAATAGATGGGGTGCGTGTTTCCGGGCTACTCGTTCAGCTTCGGGTAGATTTTCGATGTCAGTGTACATTTTGATTGCCAACTCTGGCTTTCCTGCGTTGATGAAGCAAGTCTCAGCCTTAATGAACTCACGTTTCTCGATTAGTGTTTTAGCCTGGTTGATTAAAATGGAGGGAACTGACTGCGGATCGTACTGACGAGCAACTTGCAGGGCGGAATGGAAATCGCCGATGTGCTCATACATGTTAATTGCTTCCTGGGCCTTTCCAGCTTTTGCAAAATGGTCTTCAGCCTCTTTGTATCTCTTTTCATCTTCAAGCTTGAATGCGTACTTCAGGTGCACATCCCGAATCTTGTGCTTCGCGTTCTGGTTAGCCATCTTAAACGCTTCGTCGAACTCGTTTCTATCCGAAAGGTATTAGATGACAGCGTCAACGAGATTCATCTTTAAGAGCATCTTCATTCCTGTTTCAGGTCCAAGGGTTTCAGCCCATCGCTTTGCTAGTTCGCAAGTCTCTGCATCAGTGCCATAATGCTTTGAGCACCTCACTGCCTCCTCCCAGTTACCATGCGACTTGTACATCTCAACAGCTCCTCGGAAAGCGTTGGCATCGATGTAGTGTTGTTCAGCTGCCTTGAAGTTACCTTCCTTCTGAAGCTTCTGAGCGACTGCAAGATGGGTCTCCTTAAGAAGGTTTGATCTATACTTCGCAACCAACCGGATCATGTTGTCGTATTGAGCGCATTTCTTGTACATGGCTATTGCCATATCAAACTCTTCCACGACCAGGTACATCTTCTCGGCTTCTTTCCATTTCTCCTCTTCCTCGAATTTCTGTGCTTGCTTCACATAGAGACTAACGATTTCACTTTCAGGGAGGTTCTCTTTGGCAACTCGCAATGCATGCTCCCACTTATTGGCCTTCGTGTACATTTCAAATGCTTCGATTGGTAGGGCAGCCTTGAGGTAATACTTCTCAGCAAAGTCATACTGGCGTACGTTTGAGTAGTGCTTGGCAATTTGCTTGTAGAACGGGCGAGCAACCTCAGGAGTTTGGTGAGCGAGCAATTGAATAGCTTTGTTCCACTCCCTCGAGTTTATTGAGGCTTCGATGGCTTTTTGGATCGCACCTGCTTCGATGTAATGGTTGATGGCGGACTCAGTTTGCTTAATGGACACCAGGTAGTTACCCCAACGTTCTTCCAGGCTCACCACCAAACGAGGCTATTACTTCCGGGCGAGCTCAACTGCTTTCTTGAAGGCGTTCCCTTTGCAGTAACAATCCAAAGCCTTCTGTAGCATCTGCATTTCTTCGTAAAGTTCGCCTGCTTTTTCGTACATACCGGCTTGAGCCAAGCTTGCAGCGATCTTCTCCAGAAGATCCTGCGGAAAACTTTCCTGATAGTTATAGACAACGCTGGCTGCCCTCGCCGGAAGTCCACCTTTCAGATAGAGCTGGATCGCATTCACGTATTCTCCCTCGTTTTCCTTAACCTCGGCAGCTTTTTCTTCCTGTCCCGTCTTCAGTAGCCACACAAAATAGTTTTCCTTGAGCTCTGCGACATCGGAATGCTTCTTCTTTTCGGCAATTTTGATGCTTTCATCCCACTTGTGCAGTTCGTGATACATTTCCATAGCCTCTTCTATCTCATTATTCTCAAGGAGGATAGATTCTGCCCGATGGAATTGTTTTTCTAGAACTGCCATCTTTGCCTGGACCTTGTAGTAAGAGATTCCATCGTTTCTTCCTGTCTCTTTCTCGTAGTTCTCGATGATTCGCATAATCTTTCGAAGGTATCGAGCTTTTGAAATGTCTCCTAGTGCTGCATAGCAATGCTCAGCCACAGAAATGTTTTGTGTCTCCACGGCTATCTTGGCAAGGGTCTTCCAGTTCGCTTATGTCTCGTTAGTCATTTCAGAACCATCCAGAATTGTTGCTGCCTTTTCCAAATCTCTCGCCTCAATCGCGAATCCAAACTCAATGAGTGGTTCATCGAGGGAGTAGGCGATGTTGTTTCCGCCTTCTGTCACGATTACGTCAGTTTTGCCGCCTTTCCTTTCGATATCCTCTACGTCTCCCTTGATTGCATAGATCGTAACCTTGTCGGGATTATCGATCGAGTACCACACATTAAGGTTGTTGCGATTTTGAGCCACAACGACTTCGCTTTCGGGCACCCATTTGGCATAGCTGCAGTATGGAAGCAGTGTCGTCTTGGTCAGAGTAGCGAGATTATAGAGATACAGCTGCTTTCGCTTGTCTTTGAAAAGGAGTTTATTGGCATGAGCGTTGAGTTCCATGAAGTCAACCTTGGAATCATGACTGATTTGGCAAATCGTGGTGCTGTTCTGGAGGTCGTTGATTGCGATAGTTTGGAGGTCAAGCAGATAGGCGATAACTTTGGCACCTTTTTCGCTTAGTCTGGCTGAAAGTAAGTTCGGCTTCATAAGTTCAGTTCGGCAAGTTCCCAAAGGTTCGTTGTTTCCGTACTCAATTAATGTCAGTTCTCCAGCGTTAAAGATCATGCACAGATTGGGGCTGCTGAAATCGTACTTTTCGTTGCCGGCACCACGCCACATCACCTCACTGGTCTTGTCCGTTTCCAAATCACCGACGATAACTGTTTCGTAGGTGTTGGCCACAACGTAACGATCTTGGTAGATGTTAATCTTGGTAATTTCCTGTGAGTTTCCAGATCTCACAACGCTCTTCTTTCCAGTGGCTAAAGTCAGCACCACAACTTGGCTTGGGGAAACATAGTTGAATTCGAACTTACCCTTATATCTGATCTTTTTCATGCTTGCCTCGTACATGTCTAAAGAACCGCAGAGATTTCCGGTCAGCAGCTTGCTTCCATCGTTCTTCCAGCAGACTGATGTGACTGTATAGTAGTTTTTGATGTTCTTACAGACGATCTCTTCCCATTGACCTCTTTTCGAGTTGAAGTTATACACATAAAAGCGGTTGAAGTTTCCAAGAACAACGGTGTCTCCCGAAGGGTTGAATGCTGCTACTGTGAAGTCTCTCACCTTATCGTCCTTCGTATAGTCGAAGCGTTGCAGGAAATTTCCTGACAGGTCATAGAAAGTCACTAATTGATCGTTACCTGCCGCCATAATGTTCTCACCGTAGGCCAGCGCATAGGGAACGGAATGGTGGGTACACACCTTCTTGGAGATCTGGCTATTCAGTTGGTAGCTGTAGATTGTTCCGTCAATGTGTCCCGAAATGATAGTTTCTCCGTCTCGAGAGCAAGCGATTGACACCACATAAACATCTGTCTGGTAAAGGACGTTGGACTTGTTTACTTTGAGAACTCCTGCTCGCACTTTTCCCTCGGCAAGACCGAAGACTATTTCGTTAGCACGATCACGCGGCCACACCATGCAGGTGACTGGAGAGGGCATTGGAAACTTGTTACAGATGGACTTCCTTTCGTTCCACTCTTTACCGATCTTGTAGATGTACACGATGTTATCGCTTTGCGCGACAGCTATCTTTTAGGAATCTGGGGAGAACTCAATGGCCCGGATGAGATAACTCTTCTGTTGTTTCTCAGATGGTTTCGTCTGGAACTTATCCTTGCGAGCGCCACTCTCATCGAAGATATGGACGACCTACAGTCAACCTCAAATTACCCTGTCAGCAGTAGCCACCGCAAACTTCTTGCCGTTCGGTGCCCAACTCACCGCAGCGATCTTTTGCATCCCGTCGACCGCTGGGATGAGATTCGCTGAATAGCGAAGTTGCATATTGAAAATATTTGAAATTGAAAGGTATGAAGCATTTCTAGGCATCAAGTAATATGGCGATATTCTCATCAGTTCTGTTGGTTGGTTGCTGAGTTCTCGAGCTTCGAAAGAGAGTGTTTGAAACACTGATTGTTTCGGGAAAGAAGTTATTGTGACGTTGCATAGCACGGGACTTCAAGAGACACATCCAATTGCCTCCTTGGGGCAAGCAGCGGTGAAGAAGATAGATAGAACAATACCAATAGAAGCCAGCAAGTACTTAGGTGATAGTGCAAATAACATCATCGACGCGAGCACGATCGAGATCTCCAACGCTCTACGATTTCGAGCGGAACATGCTCGATACTCCTTTTTTGGTCGAAAGGAATTGAGGCTTGTTATCGAGGTGGGTGCTTTATGTAGTCAAATAGGCAGCTGCTCACTCCGCGAAAGACTCTTAAGTTGTCCTTACTCATACTTGCCTGAATAGGAGTGAAGAGAGGAGATCGGATACGACGTACTGCAGGTTGATTTCGATGTTCTGAATAAGGTCTTTGGTTAGCTGATGCTGCAATTCGATAGTTAGGCAAACCTGAAAAAATCGGCTGCCGACCAGCCGAAGGCACAACTGGAGGATCTAAAGGTCGTTGCTGAACTTGTACGTACGGTTGCATCTCTGATGCAATTGGGGACTAAGACAAAATATGTTGAGAGGGGTACGTATGTACTCCAAGGGTGCTTTCTATCTGACTTGGTTGTTGATCCTTGATGGTATGGTGCTGAGGATGAGAAATTTAGTGTGAAGTGTCTCTACGTTAAGTTGGTTCAGGGAATATTGCAGTATTAAGGTCATTTGATGGATGAGAACTGGAAGAAAAAGAGTTGCGTGTATGGTTGTTTTGGAGAGAGATGTGCTATGAGGAGGCTTCATTCAGCCTTCCATCTGTCTCTTCGTCAGTAGGCATTTTGATGTTATCTTGAGCTTGAGATCCCTCAGCAATTGGCAACTGCCTACTCAATCGAGTTACCTGAAAGATCTTACTGTTGACTCTTTAAGCTGCAGAGCTTACTGCAGTCTTGCTCTCCTTCAGAGCCGAAATTAGAGGAGTTTGTTGGTACTGTTCCGATTGCTGATGGAAATGCATGATGCTTGTGGACTTGATGAATCTGTGCTCCTCAATATCTTCAACTTGCAGGACTGTAGGCTCCGTGTTCGTGTGTACATCCACAACGATCCTTTTGCTTCTCAAGAGCTCCTACGTTGAATTATTTTTACTCTCGAATTGACCACCGATCTGGTTGGAACGGTTGCCGTTAAGGTGGTTGGCTCATGTACTTGCTCCATCCTGTCCGAATTACTCTGTCGCTCCAACTGCTTCTCTGCTGGTGATACTTAAACGTTGTCCAAGCCATTCAGTGATTGCCTAATGAGATATTCATCCTTGAGATGGGAGATAAGAGAGGGTTATGCTCCTTTTTCCTCAAGTCTTTCAACCGGGCTGTGTTTTGTCGGCTGACCCATTGCGCCAATTTTCTGCGGGGTAACTAAAGTGAACGAGCTTACTTCTCGAAACTGTTGTGCTGTCTAAAGGATCTCTCTTCTGCTTCGAGTGTCAAATTAAAGCCCGTTTTCTGTACCGTACTTGCTAGACTAATCAATCGTAGGAGACACGCCACCGTATGGTTCAGACTTTCTGATAAACGGTTTGCCTGGAATCACAGACTGTTGCTTATTGTTGTTCACCTACTTGTCTCCATCTTCGAACTGCCGTATTGGTGAAGGTTGAGATGGTCTGCCATACTTGCTAAGCAGTGATTGGTATTTCTAAATAAAAAAGCGTGACATGTATTATCAGAACTCAAGAGCTCAACTCCGATCGTACTATCCCACCCAGTAACTTGATTGATCCAAGATTTATAAATATGAGGGACTTACGAAATTACCCAGACAGGACAATCGGAAATGGCCGAACTATTTTCTAGAGTACTGCCAGCCTGCATAGATGATGTTAACTGAGAAATAAAATTCAGGGTAGTTACAAAGCAGCCATCATGAGAAAGGCTCGAGCTGAAGAAGATGATGGCGAGAAGGATGGGTAGGTTGAGGGTTAGCAAGCCAAGCTGAATGAGCCTCGCTTCGTAAGTCGAAACACAATAAAGAATGTCAACCTGAACAAGATCATCATAAACATCTCAGGTAGGGAGTGGTCGACGTAGACTGCCAGTATCCCATCGTCAAGAAAGTGAGTCGCACATTGAAGTGGAAGGTTCAAACGGATCCGCAAGCAGTCGACTGGGATGTATGGTGGACTGACAATGCCATTCTCCCGTAAACGTTGTTTCGTATGCTGCCTCACCAGAAGATCAACCACTTCCCAGGTACAGACAGCTGCTAAAACAGGCATGTACATTCTCGCAAGAAAAAACCTTCTAGGTCGTGGGTTGATGCGAATGAGAAAGCACTTTCCCGAGTAGTACAACTTCTTTCCGTTAACTTGGATGCTACCGACTTAGTTCTCTGAGTTCAGGCTCTATTTCGAGAACAAACCTAAGGGAAAGAGTCGGACTTATATCGTCAAACCTGAGGCGATGTCACAAGGGAAAGGAATCTATCTCACTCGGCGAATTTAAGATATCCCGACGGGAGAGAGATGCGTTGTTCAGCGCTACCTTCACAAACCTTACTTGATCGAAGGGTTAAAGTTCGATTTTCGGATATATGTCTTGCTGGCAAGTGTAGATCCCCTCAGGGTCTACCTCTACAAGGAAGGACTGGCGAGGTTTGCTACCGAGTCTTACGTCTAACCAACAGTGGACAACATGGAAGATGTCTGTATGCATCTGACCAACTACGCGATTAACAAAGACAGCCCCAACTTTATCTTCAACCGATCTGAAAAGGATATGTCTGTGGGACACAAACGATCTCTAACCTCCGTGTATGAGTTGCTCAAAGGGCAGGGCGTACAGGTGTAGGAGCTCAAGCAACAGATAAACGATATCATCATCAAAACCTTCTTGGTCGGAGCTCCATTGCTGAGACATCAGTATCGATCCTGCCAAATTGAGAATTACTCTGGTAACATGTGTTTCCAGCTTCTGGGCTTCGATATTATGATAGACCGCAAAGCAAGACCTTACCTGCTGGAGGTTAACCACACTCCCAGCTTTGTGACAGATACGCCCCTCGATGAGACAATCAAGAAGAACCTTATTCATGACAGTTTGGTGCTCATGAATGTCAACACAAAGTTCAAATGCGACAGTATCAGTGCATAACAAAATAAGAAATCAATGGGCACTCGAAAGGAAAAGCTTACTCCTGCCGAGAAAGATATTTTAAGAGAGCAGGCACACTCCCGAAGGGATGAGTATGAAGATGAGCATTTGGGGGGCTTCGAGAAAATATACCCGACTTCTTCCAACCAGGAAGGCTACCGAAAGATCTCAGAGGCATCTCAGAAATTCTTCGAGGATAGCCAAGGAATCCGCAGACGAGCAGAGACTCAGAAATAAAAGGATAAGATTCATTCGATGAAGTCAAAGTCAATTGCAAAGCGACCGATGAAATAGGATGCTAGCAGCAAACCTACCAATCATATCTGCAACCTCAAGATCGTCAACCAAGATGATTCGGTGCTTCCTTACCTGAAGATCCTTCAAAGAGCGTCAGTGTAGCCACAGCTTCAAGGCAACCAAGAAAAGGAATATGAGCAGTCAAGGATACCCAAGTCCAAACCAACTACATCTGCGTCATAATAGGAACCTGAGACATTGAACAGCCTCAACAGGAGAATGGCGGATATGAAGACAACCCAGTAGTTTCCCTCGAACAGCGAACTCCTGCAGCTATTCAACAATAGCTTCTTGGAATACAAGTTCGTCAGGGAAGATGTTGTGAGGAGAAGGGATGAAGCACTGCAAAGCCTTGATGCTTTGCAACGTGAGGAGCTCCTGATAATCCAGCAACGTTGCTCACCTGTGAAAAGCCATCATGTTCACGACCCCGATACGGTTGATAACGAGAAAATGCAGGTGAATGTGCATCACTACCCACAGCAGCAGGTTAGTGCTATTCAGAGACGCCACCAACCTTACCCAACGAAAGAGCAGTACGTTGAGAGAGCAGTGAGGTACCGAGGCAACCTTCACAATATTATACAGTCGAGGGCTACTAAACCAATCGTTGCGCCAGTATCGGTCGTACCCCTGTTCAACTTATGACGCGTGCTGGTGGGACAGGGTATATCAAGACAGGGTATATCCAAAGACAACAAAATCTTCCAAAGTGACTGATATCACTTCTTCCTTTGGTGTTTTGGATTTTTCACTCAGCATCCCAGCAATGCCAACGGAAGATAGCAGTAATATTCATAAATCCCTTGTAATTGAGTATGCTTGAACCGAATCTCAATGGATAGATCGAATTTACATTGATATCCGTTAGCCGCGAAGACCGATTATTCGGAACCAGCTTTTCTTCGTGGCATGCACAATCATTTTCTATATCTAAAGAAATATGCAGATGCTTCAAGGAGGCACATGAAGCCACAAATCAAGATGTTACGGGATGCAGTGCGAAGATTCTAACAAAGTACGGGTCATTCATCATAAGGAGTGCATGATGACAGCTGCAGTGGCCACTCGTCGCGTTCGACTGTTAGAAAGTCGTCTACTGAGATGGGTGCCTCCATGATGTCCTTTGTGGACTCAAATAAGAACATCTAGCTGCTGTAGCCAAATTGATTGGCATGCTCACAGTCGCTGGGCTTCGGTTATGACATCGCCGTGGATGCCGGACTTACGGCTTGGCAGGTAACTTCCCTCGAAAGCATCTACCCAAGATCTTCTTGGTGCATCTTCAGGATGTTCTCATAGCAGCCGTATTTTTTCTACATTTTTTGGTGGTGGCTTCTGCATTGGTCGGGTGCTCTTGTTCCAACGTAGATGGCCATCGCCCGAAAGATTTTATCAGATCTTCTCAACTCGGTGCGGATGAACTGTTCGGAGTGGTCGGACAAGAACAAGTAATAAAGTCGCTTTTCACGAGTATTCCAATGCCCAACATTGATTCCTGACAGTTCCTTTTGGTGTTTGCGGTTCAACCTCTCCTCCTTCCTCTGACGATTTTTATCGGCTTCCGTTGCAGCTGAGCACTCAGAGGTGGCTGATGAGAGTAATGGGGGGCTGGAAAGTTGTTCCATTGTGATCGGTCCTACACTGGTGATTTAACCGGACATTCACACTTAATTAATTGCGTTCGTAGGCCACGATTTAGGTTATCAAGCCTCGCACATCTGCGTTTTTCTGATGCAGCAGCATCGGCAGCTCAAGCAACATCATCGCCTATCGGTTGTTCAGCTCCGATTCGGCCTGTAGAATCGACTCTTTGGTTGTACAGTGCAGCGGGGGGAGGATTATCATTGCAGTCGGGAACAATGGAAAACGGTTGAATCTAACAGTCGTTTACAGGTCTTTGAGATGACTTCTTATGAATTCTGTTCGGCGATTGTAAGGCATTAATTAGAAAATATTGGTTGATCAATGACGCATACCAGCGTCTTCGCCGATAGTTTGAACGCAGCAAAACACCTTCAGCAGCAAAATTGACTCTGAACACTCGTAACCCGATACTTTTGGCCTTGCAGCTATTAGTAGCCCAGAACAGACAATGCACAAGTAAGTAACGCCTGATCCATCGACGGAATACAGCTAACAGTAGCCAGTTGATTCAGTAACCCAAGCGTGTGCGAGCACCTGACTGTCATAATCTGCATACAGCATATAATAGACAATGATCAACAATAGACAGACCTTGTAGCTTCTCGAACACCTCCTCCGAGTCAAGGCAAAGAAGTATCCGTTGATGATAAGCCAGTGTCGTGTTACAGGTTCCTGAAGAGTACGTTTGTAGTGCCATCGGGCTGCAAGCAGAATTGAGGAAATCACTGGCAGACTAACAACCACCGGTGAACATCTATATGCTGTTCGATTGCAATAAGAAGCCTTGCTGTACTGACGTCATTGGAGCTAAGCATGTCAATTATGATTTACTTGTGCACTTCGGAGAGGCATGCTTCAGTGAGCAGTTCCAGAAGCAACATTACTACGTACTTCCTTGCGCTGAAGACCTTGAGCAGAGGGTTGTGGATGCAGAAATCAAGTTGGAACAGTTTGGATGTGATGCCGTTCTGCTCGGACAGCGATACTACACATACGGAAAATAGATGCTAAAATCCAGACCTGCCGTGTTGCTTCTTCCGATGGACGCCAGTAACCACGAGGACATGGAACATATGCTTTTTGGATACTACAAGCCAAAGGGCCTTCCAACTCGAAGCTTACTCCTGGTCGGGTGCAGTGCTGAATTCGAAGAAAAGGCATACCTCATAAAAGGAGCATTGAAAGTTGAACGTCTGTACAATCTGAACGGATAGATCACACTGAATACGACGAGAAGCCTCGTTAAGCGACTTGGCCTTATCGAGCAACTCAAGACATTGACCCGATTTGGTATATTGGTGAGCAATGCCAGCACGGAGTTCTGCCAAAGAAGCATTCGAGTGTGCAAGCAAATCTTGAAGAACAATAGCAAGACCAGTTACATCTTTATGATGAGTAAGTATTACCTAATACAGACAATCTCAATGAGGCAAAGCTCGCTAATTTTCCGGAAATCGAAGCCTACATCATCGTTAGTTGTCACAACTTCAGTCTATACCAACTGAGCGACTTCCACATTCCTGTCGCAACGCCGTTCGATTTGATATACGCCTTCAGAGAGGGAAACACCATAGACCAGTACGACTTTGACTGCAGGAGAACATCCTTGTTAGCTCAGTAGCACCACTAGCCTACCATCGAAAAGCCAGCCGAGCAAGCATCAACAGAGTTGTCAAAAACTGCTGGGCAGGAACTCGAGCTGAGCCGCATTTTCCAAACTCTTTCATACCAACAGACGCGGACCTACCAAGGACTGCAATTTAAAGAACCAAAACCTCCAAGTGTCGCTACCAAAGGAAAGATAGGGTTGGCCGAAGCATACCAACCTATCGAATGACTTGTTTATAATTGTTATGGGGTACATACTTGTCGGCTACTTCCTAGTATCGCTGCTAGCGTTCGCCATCTCAATTCACCGACTCTATGAACGGTACGACACGTACTTCGCATTCGCTCTCGCTTACTGGTCGTAGCCGCTGACCAACGTGATCTTCTACAATACGTACCTGTCAATGGTAGTGATGCTGCAGCGACTTGCTATTTCCACCTTCTTCGGGGAAATGAAGGAAGGAGAGCTCATAGTACACCACTCATGAACGCAGAAAATTCGAGATAAATTGAAGATGAAGGCATTGGAATTCATGGTCATCGTGATCCTCTGCTACAGTGAGTTCAAACTCACTGACTTTCTCCTTCTAGTGCTACTGCTGCTGTCGTTTGTTATGCATCAACAAATGGTGCTTCGCTCTGAGTATGTAAGCATCGTTCCTTACTCAGCTAACCAACACCCACAGTGCCTCGCTAAGCGAACCTTTGAAAGTCTTGGTCTTCTTCGTGGTGATGCTGTTCATCGACTATCAAGTCATCCGGGTTAGCTACAGCTGGATACTGTCCAATGCACAGCTTCCAATAATCTTCATCTTCTACGTCCTCCAAATGTTTCTGCAAAGCCTCGAGCCCTTCATCAAGCTCAGCGCTCACCTGTACGAGAGGTTCACTCTCTACGAATTCCGAAATCTAGACTACAGGCTTTCAGTGCTGGGATTCATTATCAACCTTCCTCGACTCACCATTCTCATTGTATTCGTAGTTCGGTTCATAATCGGTTTCAGCAGTATCTTCTTCTTCTTCATGCTGCTTGAACTCTTGGTGGAGTTGGTGCAACTCATCAAAGGCTTCCGCAAGATGAAAGAACTCACCAAAACGATGGACCATCTCCCGAAGGTTGAATCCGAGGAAATGCGAGGTCAACAGGACAATATCTGCATGGTGTGCTTCCGGGAAATGGAAGAGGGAAGAAAACTGCCCTGTAAGCACATCTTTCATGAAGAGTGCTTAAAGCAATGGATTCAAAAGAACACCAACCACTTCTGCCCCAAATGCAAGCGTCCCTTCGACTTTCACAAAGCTGCTGATAAAAGGCCTGCAGCTCAGATGGCTGAAAGAATGAACCCATAGTTCACTGTTCAAAAACAGTTGCTTATAGACCAGGTATTCCTTCCTGATTACAAGTTCGAGAAAAGAGCAAATTAAGGCTAACTTGAAGAGGATAAAGAGCAGTCCAAAGTTCAGCCAGCAGAATAAGCAGGACCTGCTCACATATCTGAGGCGCCAGCCAGTGGGCCTCCTGCTGAGCTGGAAACCAGTGAGCCTCTCCGAGTTGGTAGCCTTCCTTTCTGTCTGCCGACTGAGGCTGTATACAACCGCACAAGCTAGCACTTCGCTCTGCGCCGGCGGCTGAAGTAGTTCAATGCGTACCTCACTTCAACGCTGACCTACCCGCAGCGGTTGCAGATGCTGATCATCCCCGAATGATGCTGTACTGCTTGGTGTTATCAGTTAGAAGCAGATCAGACTATCAGCAAAGCCTGTATAGCTTAGTTGGTAGAGCACTTGCCTAGTAAGCAAGAGGCCTCCGGTTCAAGTCCGGATACAGGCTGTTTTTTTATTTTACCCTTGTTGAGCTTGCAGTTGGAGGCAGCTCCCCTTTACCTCGTATGCGACATTGTTGCTAGCTATAATAATGGAGTTGCAGAACAGCCAAAGACAATTCGCACGCTTCCCAGAGAACAGCCATTTCATGATCTTCGCAACTGGAAGTGAGTTATGCTTACGAGCCGAATGTTCCGCAAAGAGCAAACCAACGGTAGTCGCTGGGTTTCCTGATAAGCGTGATATGCGTCAATTCTGGCAGTTCAAGCTCGGCAGCGATAAAAAAAGCAAGTACTCCATAATCAATGTGTCGTTGCAACTCGCGATGGAGATATCCAAGCATGGTGCAGTGCTGCTGAGACCTCCCAACAATGGGCCAGAGCAACAGTTTTTCATGGCGCATCCGCGAAAGGACGACGATAGTGGATTCGTCATCCGGAGCACCTATGAACAAGAGAAGGCTCTTTGCCTGTATGGGGCTTTACAGTTTCGGGAGGTCGATCCAAATGCTCTCAATTTCGTCTTCCGATTCGAACAGCAGCAGTAAGACCACATCGCGAGAAACTCCACCCTCTTTGTCAACTCACTAAGCAAAAAAGCCATGGAAGCGTACGGGGTGAAGAAGGGAGATAAGCTTGTGGAGACTACCTTCCACGGTGGTTTCAACCAGCGATGGTTTTTAAAACACATTCGAAATGGTTGGTTCCAAATAGAAAATTTGGGAAGCAAGCTCAACATCGATTCCAGCCGTGAGGGAAAGATACAAGTATGCCAGTGGCTTCCAAACATATCAAGCAGTCAACTCTGGAGTTTCGAGCAGCTTGAGAACAACAAGTATCGTGTACGGTCATGCGAGAAAAAGGAAAGTGTATTGGGAACCTCTCACGGTTACGTCACACTAGTGCCAAACGAAGATCCCACTCACTTGTGGATTCTCTAAGGGTTCCAACCTGCAGAAGCGTTTGAAGGTTGCATTCCTTCTCCCCCTCCGAGCAACGTGTTGTACAACATGATCAAGAATATCCTGCCATTGACGGCTGAGCTTCCTCGTCAGGAAATTTCGTATGCCTCCAACTATTCCAACGTCGCTCATAAGTCAATGCAGAGCAACATTGATAGATCTTTCAATATTCCACCTCCTCAAATACAGGCACCAGTACAACCGTAGATCAACTTCGAACAAATTTCCCAGATCAGTCATCATCAATCAAGTATTCAAACACCATCACACCGCCAAGATACCGTTCTACAACGTGAATATCCGCACTAAACACATCATTAAGTTCCACAGGCATTTCGCTAATCACAAGTGGTTCAGCAGTATCAGATGGCACCGTGGCACCCGGAACAACCCCCTATGATTGCTCCACCTTCTTAAGATCCTGAAATAGAGGTGTTGAGAATGCCCAGACAGGTTTCCCATATCCGACTCAATCCTACGGCTCAACAGCCAACTATTGCTTTAACAACCCCAAACGATTCACACTTACGACTATTATGATACGACGTGGGTACTGGCAATCCGCATATATTGATCACTCAAAGACGTATTTGTTGGTATACTCGACTTGACCGAGGTCATTTAACTGTTTCACGCGCTTATCGATTTCATTGAATTGAAATGTCCAGTCACAGTTGTACAGGAACGGTCTCATATCGAATCGATTATCATCGCAGCTCGACGCCTGGAAGTGCATGGAGGGGGTTATTGTGGTCTGTTTGTGTCGGTTGATGCTATAGTAGCGGAAGAAGTGTTTGACCTTAGCAGCAACCTACTATGCGGTTAGATCTTTCTTGATCCTACGGACCCTCTCGAACATGGAAACTGGCCCAAGCTTATCGATCTTTCTGATTTCGCCAAAGAGTTTCAGTTCTGCATAGGTCACTCCCATATCCTGCTCATCGTTTTGGGCGACCTTTCCAGCTTTTAAGGGTGTGAGTTCTGCAGTTGGTTCTGCATTTAGCACCGAATCTACAAACTTAATTCCGTTTCTCGCATTCCATTTAAGATAGTTCTTGAGTGCTGTCTTTGATAGTGATCCGATAGGGTTAATATCACCCGAGCTGCAGTCGTACTTGGTGAGGTAGCCTCTCAATGATTCATCTAAGTTTGATGAGGAAACAACAAGGAGGAACCCTGGAAGGTTGCGAGTTGATAATTCTAACTGTGCGAGCATGTAGGTGATTGCCATGCGGTTTCGGGCTTGAATATTTTGAAGGCAAAGGTCCACAGATTTGCTGCCTCCCTCAACCTCAAATTTTGCCTCTTTGCCAAGAACTTCAGAAGCAAGTCCCTTATAGCTTTTGACGATATGGTTGAAGTTGATGTAACGGTGATTGGCTCCGAGCTCCGCTGCGATTGCAGCAGCTCGTTGAGTAGTCTCCTGACTGGAGTTGTCAGTTGCTAAGTAAGCTGTAAAGAAGATCTTTGCGCAAATTTACTCGGGGCTGTTTGGTATGTAGCTTGGATCTTTCAGCACTGTTCGAAGCTCAGCGAGTACTTCTACCTTCTTGCTGGCCACAACTTCCTTAAACAGTAGTTTGCACAAGTTATAGACAACTAGCGCGACAGCTGCACTATCAGCTCCACCGGATAAAGCGAGGAAGAATCCATTTGCCTTGGATTTCTTCAGATAGTCCCACAGATACACCGATGGTTCGTAAGTGACATGATCACACTCATAATCCTTTCGAATATTGAGCATAAACTCTTCAGCTTCACTTGAACTCCAAGTTTTATTCTCACTTGCTAGCTCAATATTGGCTGCAACCCTTCGAAACACCACCTCATTTGATGCTGCGGATCTCGTGAAAGATTTGTTTGACAAACGGTAGCTTTTTATCTCGAGCAAAGAGAACTAGACAACGGTGAGACTGATATTGCTAAGGGAGAAGATCGGAGAGAGAGCATTGATTTTGCCATTCATGCTAAACATGCATCCGCCATCGAAGAGCACCCTCGTACCATCACAGCCCCTGTTGTTACAATATAGGTAAGCTCCTCCGTGTTTTTGAGTCAGCTAGCAGACCATCTGAATCTTCCGTTTAAGCTTTCCTTCCTCGGCATGTGAAGCTGAAGAGTTCACGAATATCTCAACTCCATCCAAGGACTGCTGGATCATTGGATTGTTCGATATCCATGCTTCCTCGCAGATCTCGAAGCCAATCTCCACATCAAGACACTTGATGACTATATGCCCAATAGGCACTGAGGTAGCTCCCGTCAATTTCTGAATGCCAACTGGAAGATCGAACTCTTCAACGTGGTTGTACTTCCAAGCCGAGAACCATCGGGATTCGAAGTAGTTGCCACCATCTGCGAGGTTCATCTTTGGCCTGAGTCCCAACACCTTTGAATCTAGCAGCAGCACTCTACAGTTGTATAGTACATTCTTATGCATGACAGGCATTCCAATGTCGCACAAAATGCCATCTGTGAGACCGCTTGCTAGCACTTCCTCGATCACTTGCCAGCTATGAATGACCGTGTCGTATTCGTTGAAATGATCTTCACACATATAGCCACTCACCTCGAGCTCTGGGCCCACTCGAAGTCGACATTTCTGCTTCTTCGCCTGCTCGATCGACTTGATGATGTTGGCAAGGTTATTGCTGAAGTCCAGAGGATGTTGGTTGAGGGAGCAGATTGCTGCCTTGACAAATTGCCTATACTCCGACTCCATAATTATTAGTGGTTGATTCCAGAGTATCGCGTAAGCAAAAATGCATCGTCAGTAGTTCTTGAAGAACACGACGATGATAGTGATATCATCAATCAACTCGTCCTCCTCGACCCAGGCAGATAGTGCGAGTCTTTCAAGTTATCTCACCGCCTCTTCGATGTCGTTGCGCATGAAACACGGAACTATAGCTTCCATGGCCTGCTCATTGCTTATGAATTCCCATAGACCGTCCGAGGCTAGGATTAAAAATTTATCAGCTGAATTAGATTTGCCGGTACCTTTTGTAATTCGGTGGGTTATTATCTCCGGATCGCAGATAACGCCGACGGTACTGGCAACTGCATCCCCAAATGATCGCGTCATTGCGAGACCAGGTAACTGCTAATGCTGGAGCCATACTCTAAACGGCCCCATCTGTTCGCCGTTCTCATCTCGGTATGGTTCCAACCTCCCTCGATTCTTCAGAATTCTCTGAGCTTCTTGTGGATGGTCTGCCTTATGGTCAACCGATAATGGTTTCGCCTTCCAAGTAAGTTCTTTGGTCTGAGTACAAACCACTGCTCTTGAATCACCAATATTGGAGCAATAGAGCAGGTCGTTAACGATGAGTGTCAACACCGCTGTACTGCCAGAGAAAGACACGTCGATTTCTAACTTCCTTCACTGAAGTACCTGAATGTTGCAGGTCAATCGAAGTCTTTTTGAAAGCTTGCTTGAGAACTGTCTCAACGCTCTCCTGTTTGGGCTCTTTCAGAAAGATCTTGTTCTTGATCGAATAGTATTCGATGTTCTCCGGCAGTATTTATTGAATGAATTCCGAAACGAAGTGACCGTTGATTCCATGACCATCACATACTCCAAACAGCGAAATGTTGTTCATTACAAACCGTGGCATGCAGATGAACGAGTCTTGATTGATCTTCGGCTTATCCTCGAGCATGCCGGCCCGACTGCAGACGTAGTGCCTGCCAATTATCGACAATTCATTGTCGTCTGTTAGAAATTTGTTGGCGTCAAAGGCTTTGGGCATGTCAAAGTCCTGTGATCTGGCCTTCCTGTGACCGTTTGTTTTGGGACTCCCTGCACCCACCAATAACTTTTGCTTTTGCTTCAGCTTCTTCGTTTACAGTAGTTGTTGTGGGTGTGGCTCCAGTGTTGTTAGTGTTTTTCGATGACCCTTCTTCAGTGGTTGGTTGGATGGTGTTTTGAAGATGTTCAGGTTCTTGATTTCGAAGTTAATATTGATCTTGGAATCGGGTTGCCGTTGCTGCATGTTCAGCTCCTTCGCAGGAAGCTTTGGTTTGCTTGATAACATGACCGGCAGCGACTTCTTTTCAGTCAGCTTGGTGAAATAGTTATCGAAAGGTGTGGTCTGTTGCTTACTATTACTCTTCCGTTTGATGGAACGTGGCTTCTTATCGCTCTTCTTGAGTTCTGTCATGCCGAAGTTCTTATTGAGGTAGTCGCCGTATCGCATCGCAAGGCTCTTTTCCTTTTAAGCTAGGTTTTTAGAGCTTTTCATGTTTTCTATAAAGTTTATCAACTCCCAACATCGATAAGCTTCATTCAGTTTTGCTCTTGCTTCAAACAACCGTCTCGCTTTTCTGGCTTGAGCAGGATGTACTCATCATTGAAATTGGCTATGTATTACATAAACTTCTACGAACTAATCGAGTAGTTTGCCCTGCTCGGCAAGGTTGCGTAATAACATGTCCACTCCTAACAAAATCTGTCGTAGATCATTATTAATAATCCCACTATGAAACATCTCGTGCTCGTCGCTATCCTGGCTCTCTGCCTTACCAGCATGGTTCCCAACGATGATAGGGTGCTGGTTGAGCTCTATTCTGAGTCTCTGTGCCCAGATTGTCTTGCTTTTATCCTTGGAAGCTTCAAGAAGGCTATCAATACTGCTGACATCTACAAGATTGCTGACATTCGTGTCTACCCCTATGGCAACGCCAGATGGGCACGCAATGGAACCACTTACAGCTTTACCTGCCAGCATGGTGTCAGGGAGTGCCAGGGTAACATCATTGAGGTGTGTGCCCTCCAACTCTACGACCAAGAACGGTACGGAAACCCCTTCATTGTGTGCCTTGAGAGCAACACTACCGACTGGACTGCTTCGGGACAAAGATGCGCTACCCAACTAGGTATGGATTGGAACAAGATTGCCTCATGCAGCAATAGCGATGCAGGCAGACAGTGGCAGTATGAAGTAGCAGCAGCCACCGACAAGCTGAGCCCAGCACACCAATACGTTCCATGGATTACCGTCAACGGGCAACATAATACCACCAGCGAGAACTCCATTATCAGCAACATGGTGAGCTTCATCTGCAAGAACTACAAGGGCTCCGTCAAAATTGCAGCATGTCCTTGATTCTGAGAGTATGTTGTGAACGCCATAATCATTTGTCGCATGTATAAGACATTTGCAGCCTTGCTCCTGATACTATACCTGACTCTGCCAATAGTCGGGATCCTTCCGCCACTCAACACCCCAAGTGTACTGATCAATCCATCCAACCAGTATGAACTGGCAACATACACTTTCAGCTTTACCCTTGAGTAGGACATAACGATGCCAGCAACCCTCGAAATCTAATTTCCTGGCTAGTATCTCAGCACCTCCCTATCATCTACCAACTGTACTGTTGTTGGGTTAGTTTGCTCAATAGCCTACGACTCTGGCATCGACACATCTACTCAGTATAGCATCACCCTAACAAATATCACAAATCCTGCAGCTGGAGGAGTCGGTAACTTTCAAGTTCGCACGAAGATAGGGTCAAACATCATTGAGGAAAGCAGAATATTTTCGAATGCCGGCATCAGAGGTTCAGTGGATAGCTTCTTGTACATTGAACTATCAACCAGCAACGGAGTGGCCGGTATGAATGCTAGCTACTCACTTCGGTTCAAGACCAGACAATCATACCCATACTCAGTTTCGTTTGAGATGTCGCTAGGAACATCCTACAATATTAGTGTGCTCCAGCAACAGTACAGCAGCATCGATGCCAGCCAAGAATACAGCATCAACTTTGGAATGCGCAACCCCTACTCAGTCGATGCTATTGCAGACCTTCCAGCAACTCTTTTCAAGGGAACCTACCTACTCGTACGAGGAGCTGTTAAGAATCCGACTTTCTCAGCAGCTCCGCTTCAGTGCAGCATGCTTCCATCTTCTTGGCTTGGCTCCAATAGTCAATATAAGGTCGTTGACTACGACTTTACCATTACTGCGCTGTATCAAGCTCTTGCCTCAAGCGAGCTATAAATTATTGTGCCTGAATACTTTGCACGCTACAATACAGGCTCGCCAAACACCCTCTTCTACTACGGGTACGACGGTAATGTGCTTTCTTTCCAAGGAGATCGAACCTTCTTAATGAGCATTGAGAACAGCACATCCACAATGAGATATCGCCTCAGACTTCAAAATCCGTACATCATTGGAACCACATCGCCATTCAGGTTGAGCCTGCGCCTCCGAAACAGTATGTACATGTTTGATGAGTCGACCTGCATCACCGCAATCAGCTCATTGGCACCTGCTGACCTGAACAGACCCTATACTGTAACTTCAACCAATAGCTTTGTTGGAAGTTCAACGACTCTCACCTTTAGCGTTCCAGCAGTCCCCGCTTCCAACAACATCCAATTCAAGTTTTCACAAGATTGGTTACTGACGCCATCAAGTATAGTCGCCACTGTCGGCGGAGCATATACAATCCTCGGCACTAGCTCCCCCGATCAATGGACTCTCGCAATAACTCTCACTCAAAACATCACCACAGCCACAACTGTTATACTCTCAGCCGGCATCACCAACCCGATTACGAATGGAAGCTACCTCGTGGAAGTTATCATCGGAAGTGTATCCTACTCTGATATGGTCGTAGTATCAGCTCCAAGCACCCCATTCCAAAGTCTAACGGTCACAGGTAATCTTATATCTCTGTCGTTCAACTCGACTGGAATCACTCCTGGGTCAGTCTCCTTTGACTTCGGCACGGGAAACTATCTTAATACTGCTGTTGATTGCACTCTCAATAATTATGCAGCTGGCTGCTCATTCATAACCAGCACTGTTTTGGAGCTCACCAACCTGACTCTTGCCAGTGGCACTATCAATCAGCTGGTAATATCCGGAATCACTCGAAGCGGCAGCAATACATACACCTTTCGATAGTACAGAACCTTACCAGAAGTTGGCTCAGTTGAAATGAGGCAGGTCTCAACAAAAACTGTATCAAGCACCAATACGATTATCAACTGTGGACAGCTTTCTTGTAGCTATGGAGTTGCTTTAGATGTGGTCATTTCCTCTTGTTTTAGTGTGACCAATCCCACAGATTTATTGGTCGCAACAGACTCGTTTGTGAACAGCGTGTCATCCAACCTATTCGTCAATGCAGTTCAGAAGCTAACTTCAAATCCTCTGTATAGGTACTCCCTTTTGGTCGAAGACACCCTACCAACGTCGATGGATAACTTGACGGTGTCTCGGCTCATACCCTACATATCTCCTGCTACTTCCGTTCTCCATGTCTACGTTTCTAACAGCACCATCACCAATCACTATACCTACACACTCAACATTAACCAGCAGAACAATCTGCCCACTTCTGTTGTACTTTCATCGTACTCTAAGCAGGATGTCGGAGTCATCTACAACTTTACTATCAGTCCCATTGCCGATACTCCTCTTGGCAGCCTCGTTATCAACTTTCCTGCAGTCTACTCCCTCAATGGATCTGCTGCCTGGGCAACCAGCAACTTCACAGGAAACCCTATACCTTCAGTGGAGAGCACTCGTGTCGTTGTCAACGATGTGACTCTATCAGCAGGTAGGCATTATTTAGTCAGCATCTTCGGAGTGTTCAACCCCAACCTCAATAAAGCGACAGGTTTTGGATTGACCTTTCTGCAAACGACCCCCACTACCATTGTGTTTGCAGCGACAGTGACCAGCTTAACTGTCAGTTTTACCAGTCAGCTCTCAAAATCTTCTCTGAACATGTCCATCAATTTCTATCCCCAAAATGCCTTGATAAAAGCTGACTATAGCTTCGCCATCATCGTACCTCGAATTGTTCCTGCCAAATCGGCTTTGGAACTCAACTTTCCTGGTGAGTTTGTTACCCTCGGCAGTCCCATCTGCAGCTTGCAGCAATTTGGATACAGCAGCTGCAGCATCATCAGCAACATCACTATCAGAATAGTGCTCTCCAACGGAATTCAACCCAATGTTCCTATTACGGTTAACATCGGCAACGTAAGCAATCCATTCCAGGGCACTACAAATTTGTTCTATGTGTCCATTACTTGCAACTATCAAGTCATTGCTGATGGCTACAGCCAACCACTTCATGTTCAGCAAAGCTGCGAAACCAGGACATTAGTGCAATGGTCACTCTCTCCAATTACTGTTGGTTCGCAGGCGCAATACACCTTCTCCTACCTCCCGACCTACGATATCACATCCCAGGATATCCTTTTTATCCGGTTCCCATACGAGTTTGACAGCATTCTCGGACCTGGACTCACTTGCTTGTTCACAGATGCGCTTGGCAAATAAAGCAAGGCCACATGCCAACGCATAAACTTTATGGAGGTACAGCTCTACATCGGTCAGTATCGTGTATTTTCTGGAACCCCAATGACTCTCAAGATAGTTGGAGTTGTCAACGTCAACCGTCCGACAGACGTGTTGGTGATTGGCGTAAAAAAGATGGCAGCTAGCTACTACACAGAGTCTGCCGTAACTCTAACGGGAATGTCTCCTTGGATAGCAGCGTCAACACTCACCTTTAACAGCCTCCAGTCATCGAACCTGAACATTCGGCTGACAGGAACCTATACTATCGAATTCTACAGCCCACTTCCAATCACTTGTTCCACAATGTCAGTCTACATTGTATTTCCCAATTATATCTACGAGCTGTAGCTGAATGCTACAGTGTCTTGCAGTTCACCTCAATTCCAAGCAGCTTGCCAAATCAGCTACAACAACCGTATTCAGATCGTGCCTATCGGTATCCAGAAGATACCAGCAGGTCTTATTCAACTAGTCTTGTTCGGGCTCAGTAATCCCATCGACTAATCAATTGTATCGGCCTACCACGTTGAGATATTTGACACTCTCAATGATATTGTCGTGGCCCGGACTTACTCTAATCTTGAGTTCTACAGTATGCAGTTTGTGCCGCTTGGCCCCTACATCAAATTCAACAATGAGCAAAGCATCACGATGAACTAAGGGACTACTTTCAACATTCCCGTGCTGGTGACCCAACCTCTCATTCTTCAGGTTAAGGCAAGGGGGTTCGGACCATTTGCCTTTGATCCATACCTACTTATCCTTGAACCTGGATCTTCTCATTCTTTGGTCAGGATATCGTCACCTAAAGGGCAGACCGGCACATTCACCATCAATTGGCAGATCCATGGAGATTTGACTCCGCTCTACTACACTCCTGTCAAAAGGACAATCGTCAATATCGTTCCTGTTCTTACATCTATTTCTGTAGTCTCGCTGCAGACTCCACTGCAAGTACCTGCGATCGGATGTTCTACGATGGTGCAAGTACAGCTGTAATATCCTCCCGACACGAATATTGTCGTAGACGTTTACGACAATATGACAACCCCACTATATAGCTTGCAGTTCCTGCGCAACACAACTCTCCAAATGTTCTCCCTTTGTAATCGCACTGTCTCAGGCACACTCCTATTCCAACTGTCAGGTATCAATCAACCAAATTACCAGCTTACGACCACCTCACTAAAGTATACTGTCGCTTCAACTACCACAGCACTCCCAGCTTCGGTGTTCGGCCTTAACTCCACAACAAAGACAACAGCATCCTTCAATGTCAGTTTAGATAGTGTCGCATCAGGAATGCTCCTTCTCTCGCTCAACAATTCATTGCTTCCACCAAGACTAAACCAAAGCAACATTGACCAAACTGTGATGTCACTGCTACCAACAAGTACGCGTACCAAACAAATCTACTTCCAATACTCAACCATCAGTATCAACATGTCTGTAGTAGCCACTGGGCTAAGTCCTAACATATCGTACCAGGTTGGTCTCTACGTGATGCTTACAAATGGTACGTTTATGCTACTCAACAACCTCACCTTTTGGTCTGCCGTATTCGATCCTGTATGCTAGCTGACATTTGCCTTTAGTAGCGCAATCGCAGATACCGACAAATGGGCTTTCAGGCAATCTCTGTCGTATGTGCTCAGCGTTGCGATTGGAACCCTGACTATTAATCCCGAGTACAATAGCCAAACTGCAACCAAGATTATGATTGGACAATAATCGAATTCAACAGACGAGTCTCCAACACCAATGTCTCTCGCCAACAACCTCTACATTCGACCGTAACGACTTCAATCTCGAGTGAAGTCTCTCATCCTACAGCAGCCTTACGTAATACAACTAGGTCCAATCACAACAACGCCCCAGGTAAATTCAGTTTATCTGAGTTCCTACAACATCAATGAGCTTACATTCGTGGTTGATATCAGCGCACCCGGCGTGCTCTACGGAGTTCTAGTTGTTGCAAACTCCTCTCAGGCATCTCCAACTACACAACAAGTCTTTCTTGGTCTCGACTATATGAACTCAATTCCAGTTGCACTGGTAAGGCTAAACCCATCCCAATTCGGCCCGAACACCCTAGTATTTAGTAATCTACAACCCCTTCAGTCGTATAACCTCTGCGTCCTGGTTGGAAACCGAGATCCAAACCCAGCCTTGAACAGTACGGTGGTCTGCCTCGAAAAGCAGACTCAATACCCTCCCAGCCACATTACCTTACAGATAAAGGCAGCAACAAGGCTTTTCTGCTTCGTCAGTGTTCTCCTTCTCCTCATCCTTTGATCATGCGATATAAATTAATACGAAAGTCCACTATGAAGCATTTTAAGTCACAGAGCCTCGACAACCGAGAGACTACTGCAAGCAGGGCATCGTCGAGAATGAACTCAAGCATATACGAATACCTGAAAGACCGTAAACAAAAGAATTTGTCACGTACAAACGAAAAAGTGGTCAAGCCTGTTGTACCGGAGCCGCCCAATGCACTCATCGAAGCAGCAAGTAAGCGAAGCGTCACCGATTCGGAGAAATTCACTCTGATGCTGAATTTGCTGCAAGCGAAGATAAACGTAATGGGTGAGAATACCTTTGAGCTTTAAAATCGACTTCGAGCTCTGAACAGTACCTTCAGCAGCTTCTGCGATGAGTACATGTAGAGTCCGTCAGGACGGCAGACCATCGCACAGCTGAATAAACTTCGCCAGCAAGTCAAAACAACTACACCGGTCGAACGCTTGCCTGGACTTCAACGCTAGCTCAAAAAGCAGCTCGAAGAGATCAAAGAAAGGTTTGCAGAGTTGATGCTGAGTTTAGAGAGCAAGTGCCAGCAGGATCTGAACCTTCTGAGATCAAAGCTTGAGCAAGATAGGAGCAATTCGTAGCTCCGCCTTCAGTCCACGATCGATACTTTGAGTTACAACAACTTCATCGTTTCGAAGTTGAACCGTGGTGATGGTTAGAAAATCCGAACAGAACTGTCAAAATACCAGCATCTCAGAAAAAAGCATCAGTAGCTGGTAATTGAGAACGAGCGGATACGCACCAGCAGCATTATGCAGAAATTCAGCCGGAGTACCCAACTTCACAGCAAACAGTCCGACGAGGAGTACGAAACTGCAGTCGATGAGAATGTTGAGTAGGACTACTGATTTTTATATACTTGTGTAGCTTCCAAGACTTCCCTACGACGGCAGCCGATATCGTCGAATTGAGTATAAAAACTACGCAGGCACTCAGCAGGTGTCATGGGCGATTGGTCTAGTGGTATGATTCTTGTTTTGGGTACAAGAGGTCCCGGGTTCAATCCCCGGATCGCCCCAATTTTTGCTAGTTTTGTCACAGGTGAATGCCTTCTTTAGTACTTCTCTTATTTTTTAGAGGGCTCCATAGGATTTCTTTCCGAGGAAAACAAAACTCTTCTCTGCCCAGGATCCATTGTATAGTCAATATTGAATCTTGATAGCAATGGATCTAAACACAACTATGTTATCAACCCCTGTGGTGCAACCGCTTGAACAGGCCAGCAAAGACAAGCGAGATGATGGCCATTAGCTTGATGAGGATGTTAAGACTTGGGCCGCTAGTGTCTTTCAAGGGATCTCCGACTGTGTCTCCAACCACTGCAGCCTTGTGAACGTCGGACCCCTTTCCAATCACTCGACCATTTTAATCGAGCAGGTTGCCACCCTCGATGTATTTCTTAGCGTTATCCCAAGCTCCACCAGTGTTGGCGGCTGAAATAGCGAGTTGCACTCCAGAAACAATAGCACCAAGGAGTAGTCCAGCAACTGCCCTTGGCCCGAACACAATACCTACGACCATGGGAGATAGAATGACCTAAATAAGACAGAGTATGTACCAGGCAGGCAGGGATAATCATCTCGACCAGAGATGCATGTGTGGATATTCTAATGCAGGCTTTGTAGTCTGGTTCAACTGAACCATTCAGAATACCTGGCTGCTCGCGGATCTGTCTCTTGATTTCTTCCACCATCTGCAATGCTGCTTTTCCAACTGATTTCATGGTGAATGCTGAAAATGCATATGGGAGCATAGCACCCACCAACAGTCCAGCGAACACCAGAGGATCAGTCAAGGTCAGTGGATGTCGACTTTGGGTGAGTCCAGAATTGTGAAGGAAACCACCAAATAGAGATAATGCTACGAGAGCAGCGCTACCGATAGCAAATCCTTTTCCAATAGCAGCAGTGGTGTTACCTGCGGCATCGAGGCAATCAGTTCGTTCTCTCACTTCATGACCCATTTCAGCCATCTCAGCGATACCTCCAGCATTGTCAGAGATTGGTCCATAACCGTCAAGAGCAAGTGACACTGGTAAGTTTGCAAGCATTCCCAAAGCAGCTAAAGCGACACCGTAATAGCCCATAATTGAACTGGACAGATAAGCGGTGAAAGCGATAAGCAGCACAGGAATGATTGTAGAGAGATATCCCAGAGCTAGACCATAGATGATGTTGGTTCCAGCACCCGACCGGGAACTTTCTGCGACTTCTCGAACTGGATTGTAGCTGTGGCTTGTCATATATTCAGTAACACCTCCTATCAGCATTCCCGATACCAAACCCATTAAGGCACAAATGTAAGGCCTCATTGGCGTCAGTACGTTTGTCCTGCTAATATCAGAGAGAATGAAGGTGGCTGGGTAACTGTTGATGGCAGCAAAATACACCAAAATAATGAGGAGCACGGTTGAGATGATGATTTGGCACTTCAGAGTCCACTCGACTTTGTCTGGTTCGCTCACATTGAAGCAGTAAATGCCGATGATGCTTGTCAAAAGACACACTACGATTCCGAAGGCGATCATAGTCATTGGGAACATAAGATTTTGAAGAGCGACCACGTTGTTGGCAGCTCCTGCAGCGTTTGTTGCGAATAAGGTGTTGGATGAAATGACGAGAGCAGCGCAGGTCGATTCAGCAAAAGAACCGAAGAGATCAGCTCCCATGCCGGCAATATCTCCGACATTATCGCCTACATTGTCAGCAATGGTAGCTGGGTTGTAAGGACTATCCTCAGCCAAGCCAACCTCCACTTTTCCCACAAGATCGGCTCCAACATCGGCTGCCTTGGTATAGATACCTCCTCCGACCCTTCCGAACAAAGCGACGGTAGATCCACCCAGTCCAAAACCAGCAATGGACTCGAAGAGATGTAGATAGTAACTGGTCGGCGAACCAGCCCAGTAACCGAGGCCCATGAGCTTAACGTAGAAAAGAATGAGGATGAGGAGCGCTAAATATAGAATCGCTCTTACTTAACAGTCCGATTGAAACTAAAGCGAAGCCCATAACACATCCTCCCTGGTATGCTGTTCTGAATGCGTCGGCCAACGATCTTTTTGCGCAGTACGTTACGCGATAGTTGGTGAATGTTGCAATCATCATGCCGACTGCTCCGCAAACCATCGAAGTGATGGCGCCCAGCAGGAAGGCAAAGGCCGTGTAAGCTGTGTGCATCTGTTCGATAGCGACGAAGATGATGACGGCCATGATAGCGACGAAGATGAAACACACGAGATATTCTTGTGTGAGGAATTCCTTGGCGCCCTGAATAAGTTAATGCCTTACCATAGCAATCTTATCTCCCAAGTCAATAAGCTTGATGTGCTGCTCCTCAGTAATGCCGAGTGGAGTTCGAGCTGGATAGGACAAATCAATCGCCCTGATGAACACGTAGTTCACAACGGCCCAGATGATGCCCAGGAGAGAGCAAACCACGATGATTGTGGAAGCAATAGGGACCGTGAAGGGAGCGTCAGTAGCACCTGCGGAGAGTACTTGATGAAAGAAGGTCATTTGTTTAATTTATGAGAGGTGAGTTGATACCCTCATTTAGGATTGTTTCGGGCCATTCTGTTGAACAGAAGGATATTTGATATGCCGGCAATCTCGTTTTAAAAATGAAAAGCAGTTGGCATTAAATGCGAAGCACAAGGGGATAACACCTTATAGTTAACTTCCAACGATGCCGAAGGAGGCGGTGCATCAGCCATTTACACTACTGTTGAGAAAATTAAAGCCATCGCGGAATAATTTATGGAAAGAAATTCAAGTTCGGAATACGAGCTTCTATTGTCGAAATCCCGTTGCAAAGGTAAAGCTGTTTGTGCAGTTCACTCATCGTGGCGAATAGAAGAGCAATAGTTTGCTTGGCATCTTCCTTCGCACAATCAAACCTCCGAATCGATAATCAGTTTGAGTACCGCTCTTTTCGGTAGACAGTAGATTCAGAAGCTGTCTGTCCCCGTCGCTTCGTGGCCATCTCTCCAAGTGGAGATGTTGCTGGTTGATGAAGCTGAAGTCACTCAAATGGTGAACTTTCTACATCTGCGCTGGTTTCAGTGTTGAAAGTTTACGAATTCCAGTCGCAAAAGAATAGATTCAAAGTCTTCAGAACTGTACTAGGTGGAAACCATTTGACGGGAGGTTGTTATTTGCATAGCGAACGGCTCAGCCACCTTCGAACATCTTCGACCAAAGTACCAACTGCAACAGTGTGGGTAGTCGTCTTGTAAATTGGATTGTAGACTCAGAGAGGGCAGTCAAGTAGACTAGAAGTTCTTTAATTGTGAGTGTAGCGGATGCTTGTGTGGCATGGCTCCGCCTTTTAAATTTGTTCTCGCTGTAGTCCGAATTTTATACACTATGGTGAATGAGAAGGCAAGGTGTTGTAGAGAGCTCATGGTGGAAGTCATTTACCTCAACAGCATTCTTCTCGTGCGCCAGTCTTTGCAAATTTAAGTTCCAAGTCAATGAAAGTCCAATCCATCTCGAAGGGTCAGGTGACGGCTTGCCGCTACGGCTCCCAGTTTGAAGCTCGCTGGAAAACATTATCTTGCCCCCGCAGATACTAATTAGAAGCCATTATAAAAGTTAAATAAACGGGGCTTTTAACACATTAATATTCATGAACTTCAAGATTCTAGCGGTTGCGTTGGTCATAGCCCTCGCCACTGCCGCCAAGGTCTCGCTCGTCTGTGAGCAGTCCCTTCACGCCGATGCTGACAAGCCATTCAACTACGTCCTCTCCGCCAACGGTGGATCTGGACGATACGCTTTCGATGTTCAAGGACTCCCCGCTGGTCTTCGCAACCAGGGTGCCGTCATTGCTGGTATTCCTCGCACTACCGGCTCATTCCCAATTACTGTCAGGACATACGATGATGAGGGCAACTACGACACCAAGACCATCGTCATTAACGTCAATGCCAACGGCCGCGTTGTCTCTTCATCGGGAAGTGGTTCTGTCAAGGTCACTGTTAGTGACGGCAGTCTCGCTGGTGCTACTGCTGGAGTCCCATCTTGGTTGAGCAGCTTCAACCCAACTGGTGTTATTGCCGCTACCGCTGGAGCCGCCGGAGCCACCACTGGATCCACTACTACCACCACAACTGCCACCACTGGAACAACTGCCGGTGCTACCGGAGCCACCACTACCACCATTATTGGAGGAGCTACCACTTCTTCGACCACCGTCACAACCACTTCCAACAAGGTCGAAGTCGGTCCCATTCCCGCTGGTTATACCCCTGGATATCCCACTGGTCCCAGCACCCCCTTCCCCACCCAGAGCTTCCCCACTGGTCCTTCCGCTAACTATATCCCCTCCAACCTCCCAACTCAGATCCAGAACTACAACTACGATGTTGTCACCACCAGGGATACTTACACCACCACCACTGAGGACGTCCGCAGCCAGGCAGTCTTCCAACGTCAGATCAACGCCAACAAGGCCGTTGCTAACCTCCTGTCTATTATCCAACAGTTGACCGCTAACGTCAACGGAGTCCAGGCCGATATCCCCTCTGCCACTCAGGCTGTTAACCAGGCCATCGCTGACCAGCGCACTGCCCAACAGAAGGTCGTCGCCGCTGAGAACGCCAACAAGACTCTGACCTCCAACGTTGAGACCGTCAGGACCCAGATTACCACCCTCCAGACTAACCTCGGCAAGGTCAACGGTGATCTCGCTAATGCTCAGGGTCCCATCGATGCTGCTTACACCAGCAAGGCTACCACTCAGGCTAACCTTGACTCCATTACTGCTCGTCTCAGCAACTACCCCGCTGCTCTTGACGCTGCCAGGCAGGCCAGGAGAGACGCTTTGAACAACCTTGACGCTCTCCGCAACAAGGTTAATGACCTTAACGGAAAGATCGCTGCCATCCAAGTTGACATTGACAACTCTGGTCCCTATGTCGCTGCTGCTGATGCTGACATCGCTAACTTCGATGCTCAGATTGCCGCTCTTCTTGTCCAACTTGACAGGCTCCGTAATCAACGTGCTGATGCCAAGAACAGGTCCGACTACTTCAAGACCATCAACGTCACTGGAGGTGCTCAGATCCGACTCTTTAAGGGTCAGATTGAAGGACTCAACGGACAGATTGCTGCTGGCCAAGCCGCTCTTGATGCTGCCAATGCCAACATTGACAAGATCAGCCGAGACATCTCTGATGCCACCAACACCATTGCCAACCTGAAGGCCAAGCTTTCTGAGATTGAAATTGCCATTAACAACGCCCAGAAGAACAAGGATGGTCTGTCTGCTCAATCTACTACCATTGTCCAGTCCATCACTTACAGCTCCACCACCCTCAACAACCTGTTGAGCCAGGTCCCCGCTTACAACAACGCTCTTGTCCAGGCCTACAACGACGGAAACGATGCCAACGACAGGTACAACCAGCTCAAGGGTGTCCTCGATGCCCTCAAGTCCAAGTATCTGGACTCCCTCACCCAGTTGAACGATGCCAAGTCTGCTCTTGAGAAGGCTCGCTCCGAGAAGGAAATTGCTGATATTGCCGTCAACGAACAGATTAAGAGGCAAGGAGGATCCACCGTTCTCCCTTACTCTATCCCAGGTACTGGAGACTTCGGAATCGGAAAGAAGACTCATACTCACCACACACACGGTGCTAAGGCTGGCTCTAAGGGTACCGCTGGAACTCGTCCTGGATCATATGTTGGTTCCGGAGGAGCTACTGGAGTCTATGCTGCTGGTGCTGGTGCTCGCCCACGCGAACTTGAGGGAGATCTTACTCACTACATCTCTAACTCTCTTACTGCTGGAGTCAATGCCGCTACTCTCTATCCCTTCACAGTTAGATGGGGTCTCAAGGGTCACGGTGAACACGGTGACTTCGGGTGCGGAAAGTCTGAGTCTCGCGAAGAATCTGGTACCATTACCACAGTGTCTGGCGGAAAGGTCGTTGCCGCTGGTCGCAACGGAGAACAACATACCCTCTACATCGGAGGTTGCACAAAGCTGCAGGCCAACAAGCCCGACTACGACTTCACCATTGGAGATCGCATCCAGTGGGCTGGTCACAATGCCGGAAGGCAGGACAAGAAGGCTTGGAACGTCGAGAGAGCCACCTGCTTTGCTTGATCAATAGCCGCAAATTATTGTTTAAATTGCTTGTTTCGTGGTGGCTTTGCCAGGTAGCTTGGGCTTGGTAATCATTTAGATTAAATGTTTAGCAGGATAATTGAGGAGGGACATACCGTGAATCTCGAAGGAGAGTAAACCTTGCTGAAGATGGCGCCTATGTGTAGGAGACGCGTGATGCTGTTTATGAAGAGCCGTCAAGTCCTCTACTACGATCTCCACGACTATAAAGTCATCAGCTCCATGAAGTTGGACGGTCTTGTGATCCAAGCAAAAGCACTGACTAATAACGAGTTAGTGTGTACACTTGACAATGGAACACTGATTATCATAGACACTAGCACTGGTCTCCAAGCTAGGGTTCTCGCATCGATGGCACTTCGTCCTCAGAACAATAAGCAATAGGCCGAGAATATCTACACAAATGAATTGTTGGTATTCAAGGAGAACGGCAGCTTTCTCTTAAAGAAGTAGTTCACTAACAACATTGTGCTTCACTACTACGGGCGCATTGATGGGAAAATAGCAGAGAATTATACTGACAAGACCATACAGGGTACGGAGTTCCTCATCCAAACTGTCAACGAGAGGGACACGATAGCCGTCTTTGGGCAGTACCCAGAGGCAGGCAATCGGTGGACAGTTCGTTTCTACAACATACGAAATAGCTTCAAGGAGCAAATTTACAGACTCGAGAACGAGGTATTCAAAGATAAAGTGGTAGTCCAAACCATCCAGTAGGTCAGTAACGGGCAGTATATCATTGCTGTAAATGCCGATTACCGAGTGAAATTCTTAACTTTCAACCCATTGGAAAATCAGCTGGTTGAGTTCAACTACAAACCCAGTTCCTTTATGGAAGGCAACAATCTGATCAACCTCAAGACTGGAGTAATGATGGTTCCGAGAATGTTCAGAGACGCCCACAATGGAGCCTAGTACGACAATATCATCGATCTGGTAGCACTGGAGACTGGCGATCTGCTAAGCTCGTACTACTTCACACTGCAAGAGCATGAGGAGAGTTGGGAATGCAACTACATTCTCAGCTACTCGAGGCCACAAAACGCAAGAACCAAACAAATCAAGTTTAGCACCCTCTCGGTAATCAGCAAGCAAAGCACCTATCTCAAAATCATGAAACAACTCAGTCTGGCGGATCGATACGGAGAGGTCATTTATTCCAAGGTTCTGAGTTTACTCGACTGACCAGTTCATTAATTGCATGTTTGGAAAGACAGAAACAGTCATTTTTTACGGGCCTTATTGAGGGTTTCCAATTACATCTTGGTCAGCTCCACCTCCACGTAATTAAAGTCTGGGTCATCTTCGCTCTCTCCCACCGAAACTAACTCAAATTATGATTCCTCGCTT
>ERZ724508.163-NODE-163-length-47893-cov-5.596283_pt1 | contig 47893 bp, 73 predicted proteins | sample MGYA00376041_ERZ724508 | MGnify/ENA primary metagenome ERZ724508 (study PRJEB28724, sample SAMN07190887) | wastewater metagenome | isolation source: effluent of sewage treatment plant in Hong Hong | place: USA: Christiansburg, Virginia | collected 2016-03-01 ...
ATGAACTGTAATCGCCCGCGACCGTACAGGTCGCTGCTACGGCGTTTAGGTTAACCGTGCTCCTGCATCTCAACGTAAGCCTAGCCGTAGGTCGGTTGGCCATAGGTAGGCTGGTTGTACACCCCAGGGCCGTATTGACCATAGGGATAGTGTTATTGGTGTTGTTGCGATGGGCCGTAATTCATGAATTTTCAATTACTAATACAATCCGTCGGGAATCTATCAATATCAAGCAATATCAGTTCTGCTTGGCAGCGTAGTAAGCCCGCCAGTCCATATCGAACTTCTGAGCAAACAGAGCAATTACGAAGGCGATCAGCTGCAATGCTGAGAGAATATAGAAGCTGATGTTCCAACCTTCTTGGCCATAGTGATTCACGAGAAAGTAGTGCAGTAGGAACTGCATCATTGATCCTAAGGAGAACCCGAAGAACGCATAGCTGTACACTCGTGCACCATTCTTTTGGCCATAAATTTGGTACGTCTTGGCAGGCATCAGGCTGAACTGTCCACCATATAAGAAGTAAATCAAAATGACGTACACCATGAAGAAGGCTTTTTGGTCAGCAAGGAACTGAATGCTGAGAGCTGCAGCTAGGAGTAACACGTTGACGATTGTCATGAGCCATTTGAAAGAGAAGCAGTCTAGAAGCGTCCCCCAGAAGATTCTGCTAAGGCCGTTAGCGATGCCACCCATACTTCCAACCAAAGTTAGAAACTGATCGTCTTTGATGTTGTTCAAACCGTATTCCTTATAGTTGAAGGCAATGAACATGCCGAAACAGGAAGACAAGGCAATGAACACTACATATACGTAGAACGTGGGTTGGGTGAGAGCATCCTTTAGATTTTGACATTCGTTGGGGTATGAGGCGTCCTGACCGTTTTCGCTCAACAGGGACTGTTTGTCTTCCGATTTGGTCTCCTTCTGCTTTGGTACCATTATGGCAGTTCCTATGATTGCCAATCCCAGATACACTCCTGCAAGTGCCCTCCAAACTGTGGGCAGATGGTCGGCAACAGACTGTGGAAAGAAATGTTTCTCGTCAGGCGGCAAGTTATCAGGGTTCATAATAGCCACGATGATTTGGTTGAACAGTAAAGCTCCAAACCCGAGCCCCATGATACAAATGCCACTCACAAGCCCCTTTCTTTTGGGCAGGTATTGGCAAGCATTGTTGATCGGCAGAATATAGGGAATTCCAAGGAAAAGTCCGTTGGCAATGCCGTAGATGGCAATGTAAGCATAGAAGTTATGAAGGAATGAAAGGAGCACAAGACTGCCAGCATACAACGCGAACGATCCAAGGGTGATTATCCTCACATCTAGCTTCTTTGCGAGCTGCGATCTATATCAATGCGGAATAGTACCCGATGATGATGCCTCCGTTCATCGCAAGGAGGATAAACGGAAAGATGAGTCCGATGGTTACCGTGCTAATATCGGGTGAGCCATGATGCCTGAGGTACGAGGAGATGTAAACGGTGAGAGTCCCGAAGGTGTAGAGCGACCCGACGACAAGCATGAGCACCACCCCACTCACCAGCGACAATATGGTCTTGCAAGTGAACTACTTCTCCGGCGAACTGGTGGGATTTACTTCCATCGGTCAAATTAAATGAAAGTTGAAGTGAGTGTCAAGTGCTACGGCGCTGGGCGCGACTCAGCAGTTCAATGAACTCCTTCGGTAGGATTCCCTCGTGTTCGGTGTAGTTTATTCCATACTTTTTCAGCAAGTTTAGTAAGTCGATTTCTGTCGTTTTCGGACGATGTCGCTGAATTATTTCCAAAAGCCCCGATACGGTCAGGTTTTGGCTTCCTTTGAGTTTTTTGTAGATCTCTTCGATTGTTTCGTCGTGGATTGGACGTGAACGGCATTCGTTGAAGATCCAAAGGTAATCTGGGTAGCGGATGAGTTCAGGGTCCTCCTTCATTTCGAGCTTACGTTGACGAAGTTCGGCGAGTATCCCGGCAAATACTTTCTGGGGTACGTTGAAATCGCTGTAGCTGAGTTGACTGACCAGGAGACCTTCCTTGGTCTTGTTTCGGGTTCGATGATTAAAAGTTTCCTTCATCTCCTCATCGAAGTGTTCTGTGTTCATAACTTGGATTTTAGAAAACTCTAATTAAGATTGTCAGTAATAATGGAAGACTAGGTCTTTTCCAATTGCAGCACAACCCATTCGGCTTGGTCTGTTACTATGTATTGGTAAAATATTCGTCAAGGTGGAGACAGAAACGACTGGCTTAAGTGCTTGAGTGTTGGTTGCATTGAAGTATTAATAACGAACTGTTTTTGACACATTCTTGGTAAATGAGGGTACTGCTTCCATCGAAATCGCCAAAGGAAGATATAAGTTTTGATCGTTAGATTCACGATGATGTGACTCTGAATCATTCGCGAACACTATTTGCTCACCGGAAATTGCTCAGTTATGAACACGTAGGGCCGAACTCTTTCTCTTAGATGTCAGATCCATACATCTTTGTATCAATTTAGAGTTGATATGATCAGCAATCAACTCGTGTACATCCTCGCGATCTTGGCAACTGCCAGCTGTGTGCTATACTCCGTGGACAGCACTTTCAAGGTGAGTCTGCAGGAATCACCTACCGAGCTGTGCCACTGCCACTATGTCTAGAAGATTCGCGAAAGTGGATGGAATAGGATCTATGTCAAGGCGAACGCAGCCGCCACGATGCTCGATCAGTACAGGGCAGCAGGTTTTTGCGAAGGATATGCGACCTACAAAGAAATATTCTATGCCTACAGCAACTATGTCAAATCCCTGGCACTCAATGGCTCATACAACGTCAATATCGCAGTGAAACGATTTCAAGACGAACAACTTACTTGGCTGGACCGGATGGCTGCGGCTGCCTCTCCCAGTGATCTGTACTGGTAGCAAACAAGAGGTACGATTTGCAGATGATTCAGCAATAACTGAACAGCTGCGATACATGTATCGAGGCTTCCTGCAGCGGCTCCATGAATAGAACCGGCTGGATATGTACGTAGGTTTCAGTCAGTTTTACTATCTGACCAATATGGGTGACTTGGAAGACATAATCCCAGCTTTCCAACACACCGCTGCCAACTCGACCTCCCGTCGGAACTGCAACAGCTATGTACGAGAACTCGACGGCAAGCTCTACGTCACTCACAACACTTGGAACCAATACGCATTGATGCTTCGGTTCTTCAAGTTCTACGACTTTCCTTCTCAAGATTCGAGGATTGCTGCTGACAAAGTCATGTTTAGCTCTAGACCAGGCGACCTGTAATCGAAGGATGACTTCTTCCTAATGAGTTCAGGGTTATCCGTGACCGAAACCAGTTTGGAAAACTTCGCTCCATAGAACTTCAAGCTGCTCAAGCCACAATGTGTGCCAACCTGGCTCAGAGTCAATGTTGCGAACCGACTCGCCCGCACTCCCTCTCAATGGGTTGATACTTTTCTGCGTTTCCGTAGTGGCACCCACAATAACCAGTGGGTTGTCACCGATCTGGAGAAATACTCACGCAGCAATACCACTGAAATACTCATGATCGAAGAGGCCTTTGACATTTCGGTCGTTCTAAATTTTACTGAACGGTTCTACAAGGAAGGCTACGTCGCATCTTACAATGTGCCGGTAGACCAACGCATATACGACAAGCTGAACTACAGTGCATGTACAGTCTCATATAACTTAGACGGATTTACATACGACAATGATGAACGGGCTATCCTGTTTCGGAAATACCATCCGATGATCACGGACTACGCCTCGATGCAGATATTATTGCGCACAAATGAGGAAGAAGATAAGGGAGATGGACTGGCACCCAGGAATGATCTTAGTACCAAGGATAGATTTGCCAACGGAATGATCGATATGAAAGTAGCTCATCAGAACACTCTTAACGACGGATATATCCACACGATATCGTCACCACCTTACAATGAGACAACCCAAATGCCAGTATTCAGTTGGCGAGACTGGCCAAATGGAGCGAGGATGGGAATGCCCGATGACTGGGGTTTCGATTGGGTGCAGATTCCAATCAGTATAGAAGCATGATTCATTTATCATACGTAACTGGGGAGGATTCCGAAGTCGGCAGGGGCTTAGTAAGTACCGGGTCCGGGAATTTTTTATATTTTGTTCGGAACTCTTCGACTCCTGGCAAACCGAATATCCAATGACTTTTTGAGTTCAACAGCAGGCGTGTAGGCCCCTGGTCCAGGTCCAGCCTTCTTGGAATAGTCTGGCCGCCTCGACTGGGCAAGGCTAATGGACTGTTGTCTGGGAATAGCGATGCTATGAACTGCTGGGCCGGGTGCTTGAACAAGATCCTTGGATAGCTCGAGTATCTTTCTTCTCTCTTTTGAAATGCTGAACTCAGGACCTGCATGCTTGAGCCTAAGTATCTGCTTTACTGCGTTATCATAGTCTCCCGGCCCAATTTTTCTCGTGGGAGGCTACACTGCTTTCAGTCTTTCTTGCTTTGGAAACTTCATGTGAATCTTCTTATCAAGTTATTTGTTGTAGTCATAGAAGTCGCTGTTTGAGTGCACACTTGTCTTTGCTTCGAAAAAGTCCACTAGGGATCGGTTCGAGCGTGGGAAGCTATACTTCTGCGTGGATGGTTCATGTGGAATTGGCTTGACTGCGTAAGTGCCAGGACCGGGAATAGACATGCGCTTCTTAAATAGAATGTCTTCAAATCGCATCGATATTGTCCGACCTGCAATGCTGCCTCGACTGCCTGACTCGAACATGCTTCTGGTGTCGTATGCACCCGCTAAATAGAATCTTCAAGTACGTCCAGGTTGTTTGCTCACCGGCTTGCTTCTCTGGCTTTCTCGCGAAGCCTTTGGAAATTTTATCAGTATTTCCGTACTCTTAAAAGGTCTCATGATTGGCTTGTAAGTTCCAGGACCCGGAACTGCTACTTCAGTCTCCAGTAGCCTTTTTCTTTCGGAAGTACCGATAATCACCGACCTTTAACTCAATGAACTTTGCAACTCGTAACGCCCAGGCGGTGGTGTCTTCGACTTACTCCGAAACGGGTCTTCTTTTTTGTCCTTTGTAAAACTATACTCGGTAGGTTTAGCCACTGTTGCTGGTCTGTAGTGACCAGGCCCAGGAGTCACAACCAGTTTTTATTCATGTCGAGCTCTCAGCGAAATCCTACTGGTGCTTCTGAACGAACTGTCAAGTTCAGGATTGTAGTAAGCGCCAGGTCCTGGTGATTCCTTAGTCTTGCCGAACAACGGGTTCCGCTTCATTGTAGCAAAGCTGAATCAACCAAAGAACTACAATGTCTGCCTTGCGATTTTCTCCATTACGGGGTCCTTTTGCGGTGAATATTGGTTGGGCGCTGGTAGGCGCTACTTTCTGTTGCTGGTCGTCACCACTGCTTTACACAACCTGTACTTGCTGTGCGTGAACCGAAGCTGAAGGCTGGGCTCGACTTGAATCTCCTAAACATGATAAATTTATGAGTAACTTCATTCCTGCTGCTTGTTCTTATAATACCCAATAATCTCCAGGTCATGTACAATGGCGATAGAACGCTGTTGTTGGTGGGTTCCCGCACTCTCTGTAAGGACCTATCGCCAAAGCGATAACAACCCGGCATGGGCATTCGAGGGGAGATTCAGGAAGCAGTGATTCAACGTCACCTTAACCAGCTTGTTGCCAAGCATGTTAACCGGATCTATAGAGAACTCAAGCCAGTTATCGAAGATATTGATGCTACAGGCCTACCGAAAGCCTCAGCGACAGAACAGTAGGACCCCTAGCTCAACGAAGGCAGGCTGCTTATGCAGTGCTCAGAACGCCTCGCCAAAACTCTGCTAGGCAGAAACGGATAAGCCCGCCGTACCATAAACGACTACTCCAAGCAGTATAAGGATCGTTTTGCTGAGACCTCATCGCCGACTGAACCAATTTCCATCGAACAGTCAGAAGAGGCCTCTCGTATTCCATTGTTGCATTCTAGACCTCGAATACGACCTGCTTCCAGTAAGGGACTCAAGCTGTTTTCATGTTCCACCTATAGTGACAGACAGGTGAAAAGCAAGGAGCTACCAAGCAACAGCCCTACCGTAGCAGCAAAAATTGTATAATTCTAGTGCGACTACCTGCCGCGTTTCTTTGGTCAGCCAGAAGAGCTACGCAAACTGCCGATAAAACTTTAACGAACAGATAGAAGCCCTGAGACGCAGCTGGAACCTACAAGCTCTCGCACATCCATATTGTAGTTTACCAAGCGTTACCTCCCGAACTTTACAATTCGCAGTCGAGCTGAGAGTTCAAACTCATGCTAACGACGCGACTAAGCCGAAATTCTTCGAGATCGTATTAAACTGCTCAATACGGGGGTGCCTGTGAGAGTTGTAAGGCAACAAGGCTATCGCAAAAAGTATCGAGACCCCCGTCCTTTCACAAATTTCTTCATTTGAGTCAGAGTTTGCTGGGTTCCTCCTGGCAACTTAGGCTCCAGTTGATGCCGTACTTGTCTCTAAACTTTGCTGAATGGCCACCAAGCTAATGCTTTTGTAGTGGTTTCTCCACATTGCCGCCTTCCGAGAGAATGTTGTATGTATTTTCGGCTTTCTTGTAGTCCGTATAGTGCATAAACAACCCAAGCAGCGGATGCTGTTGCGATTTGGTTCCTTCAAAGCAATCGGCCAGCATCACTAAGTTGCCGTCCATCTTGATCTCAGCGTGAAGGATCTTTTGTTACTGCTCCTTATTAATGGACATCTTGGGACCATACCGGCGTAATTGAAGCACTTCAACTTCGAATACCTTTCGGTATCTTTCTAAAGCCTCCTCGGCCTCCCCATCGAACATCAGGTGAGGTAACAACACTCTTTGCTATAGTTTGCTCATTAAGATTCTAAGCTATCGAATGTCGGAGAGGCCAACCTTACAAATGCTGTAACTAGAGCTCGAAGAGCATAAAGAAGCCATCAAAGATTTCCGAACCCTTATCGAACTTAACCTGGAGGCGTTAGCAGTAGCTGAAGAAGGTTCGGCTGTCTAGCTTCTTGCACTGTTCGGTGATATACAGCAACAGACCGACTCGACAGAAAAATCGATGTTTGAGTTACTTGTTACAGAGCAGATTCGGGAGGAGGATGTTCAGCTACGTAGGTAGCGTATGCAGGAATACGAGGACCGTATTCAGTAAAGACGTCGAGCCATTGCTGATAAGGAAGGTGTTTACCATTCCATGACAAGCAGCAAACGACGTAACTTTGGACGATACGAGGACACCGAAAAGTTTAAACAGGCGGAGAGGCACAAGCAGAACGCTAAATACATTAGAGTTCTTGAGAGGAATTTCGAAGATGTGATGCTTCTTGGGAGCATAAAGAAATATGAGCACCAACAGCTTACGCACAAGAAAGAGTGTCTCCGTGAGGCTGGGTAGACATCTCGCAAATTGCTTAGTTTTCTCCAAGAGGTCTGCCAATCGGAGTAGCTTTACTAGCTGCTCGGAGAGGAATAAATCGGTGCTATGCTATCCCCCGTTACCGAGGCACTATAAGTATTCTCAACGAAGCCAAAGAAGGGACATGTCTGTAGTGGTACCAGTTCCTTGAAGGCAGCTTTGAAGTGCATGCAAGCCAACCAGAAGCTGCTGAAACAGTATGGATAAGAGGCAGACCTTACTCGATATCTACAAGACGAGAATATTGGACTGATCCAGCGCTACAAGTAACTAAGTGCTGAGTACCGACCGATGGAGGAAAAGACTGGCTGGCGTGACGAATCGACCACATAAGTATGATAATTGGATGTACTTACTATCAACATAGTTGTGTTATCCTGATGTTCAGGTCGCAAGCAGTACAGACCAGCTTCGCTGGAAAGACGAATCGGAATGCCAGGCCAGTGCAGCTGATAAATGACGAAGGGGATGCACTCGTGGATATTCCAGTGGAGTAGAACCTTCCAGTAAACGACAGTCATAAACCGAAACAGGATTCCTACACGCTTGCGGGATGTTGCTGCTCATTGCTGCTTTGCCCATGCTTCTTTCTTGTCAACCTACTGATGTGGATAGGCACACGCTTCGTTCGCATACACCGCTGACTACACTCAAGAATTGATGAAGATGTTTAAATCAACGGTTACATCATTCATCCTACTCCTTCTTTGTCAGCTCATCGTCGGCAAGCTTACTCTTAATCAGGGTTGCCGCACTGGTTAGCAACTACTCAGCCTTGTTCGATGCTATTGTCAGCACCTCCTTGACCTCCTCGCCGTGCTCCTATCTGAATTCCTACGCCTTGTGTTTGAAATCTGCAGCCGCACTTGACACGATGCTACCTGCTGTTATCAATTTGTCTTTGACATCTTCGTTTGATTGAATCTCGGCCATCTTCTCCTTGATGGCAGTTGCTGCCTCCTTGACAGATTATTCAACTGCAGGATAGTGCTTTTAAGCTTGATCGAGTAACTCTGATGCCTTGTGCTTAACCGTCTCTGGTGTAATTCCCAACTTCTACTTAGCAAGCACTTGAGCGTTGTTTACCTTCTCCTTGATATCATCTGCAACGACTGCAGCAAGGGCCTTTGCCTGCTCCGCTGTGTCTGCTAACTTCACTTTACTGTCTTCATACACCTTCTCAGCCCCTGATTCCACGGTCTTACCTAGGTTGACCTTTGCTTCAGATACTTTCTTGTTTATTCTAACACGGGCCTCTTCAGTTTTCTTGACAATTTGTTCCTTGGCGTCGGAATACTTCTTGGCTGCTTCTTTTTTGTACTACTCAGGTTTCTTGGCCAAAGTCTCCTTTGCCTCAGAGATTCTTTATGTTGCGTCCGCTTTCAGCTCCTCGGCTTTTTTGTTTATCGCCTCAGACACTTCAACCTGCTTTTAGTTCGCCTTTTTCTTGGATTCTTCGGTCAGCTTTATGGCAGATTTTTACAGCTCTTCGGCCTTTTGGGCAGCTTGCTCTGTTACATATGCAACCTTCTCGCTAGCGGCTTCCAACACGTCCTCTTTTCCATGTTCGATAGTTTCCTTGGCTTCAGCAAGCTTGCTCGTAGTAGTTTGCTTGGCCTCACTGGATTTAACTTATATCGCTCCCTTCGCTTCCTCTGCTTTTTTTAATACAGTCCCAACAGCTGCTTCGGCCTTCTCCAGTTAGGATTTCTTTTATCTGACGAGTTCTTTGGTATGCTAATTCGCTTTCTTTACTTTCTTCTCTGCAGCTTCCTTTAGATGAATAGCTTTATCTGTGGGTTCCTCGACTTTCGGATTAAGCCGATCCTTAGCTTATTCAACCTTTGATTTCCCTTGATCAAGAGACTCCTTCACCATGACCTCCAGTTTTTATCGGACCTCTGCACTCTTTTCCTTTCCTTTTTCAACAACATTACCAGCAACTTTCTTTCCTTCCTCTAGCTTGTCCACAATTTCTATCTCCACCTTGTTTCCTTGAACTGAAGCTTTCTCCTTGATCCCTCCCACCTTTTCAGACAACTATTCTTGGTGATGCGAGATTTTTTCTTTTGATGCTTCGATCACCTCTGAAAGTTTTTCCTTTACCTGCTCTGAATTGTTTTGAACTGCCTCTCCTCTTTCCGACGATTTTCGTGCGGTGGATTCATGTAGGGTGGGTTGCTCGAACTCGTACTCTTCCGGCTTGGAAGTACCAGATGATATCTACTTGCCTTCACGTTTCTCGAACTTGTTGGTTTTGGAGGGTATCCTAACTCTCTCGAATGCTCCCATTTCACGCAATTCTTCCATCGTCATTTTGCCAATCTACGCACGATCACCGGCATGATCAACTCTGGTCTTAAACACAGAATCTCCGTGAACCACGGGTAACGTTACTGGTTGTCGTTACCCTCTCCGATAGAACCAGTAAGTTCCACCAGCTATTGCAAATGCGGGTACTCCTATTATCGTCGCAACCTTGGCAAGTCTAAACATTTTGTTTGATATACGAATTTTCGTGAGCTCTCAGGAATTTATAGGTGCACTACTCGCCTTTGCGTTACCCCTGTGTTTCAAGTATTTCCTGCCTCGGCACTATTATAGTTTGTTCGTGCACTATTGTTGATGCAAGCTGAGATCGTCAAGACCCTGTCCAGCACCCTAAAGCACGACAAGTAGATGATAAAAGAAGCCACCACAAAGCTCAGTGAGATGCGCAAGCAGCCAGGTGCCAAAACCCTTTACAGTAGGATTTTACCTAACTCTCATGGCCATCGCAGACGATTAACAGTAATCAGTCGATATCCGACAATCTGCACTTGCTAATCTGAAGGTCTCGGTGGAACGGCGGTGGGTGCCAACCCACCGGTGGAAGGTGGACTCTCTTATTAGCGAAGGCGAGAAGAATGAAATAAGGAGATTACTTTTGCCAGGTATCACTGTCCGCTTAGCTTAGCTTTGGTACGTTGCAACAAGCACAGTCGCTATCTGTCATTGTGGCGAGCAATCGTTAAGCATGTTGTAGCGACGGACTACTAGACGTGGCTGCCTATCCAATAGATTGCTGCGGCTTTCAAGTCGATGGATGTCTCATCAGTGCTGCACTACCTGCTTGCAGTTGTGGACGCGCTTGAAATCCCACTAGAACGACGCCCGAAGTTCCTAGATGAGGTACAGAACAAAGTTACTTAGGTTGTTGCCCAGCTGTTTCCCCTGATGTACGATGTCCTGCAGGCACTGAAGACACCCGAGATTATATTCCTCGTCACTAAAATTCTTTGGAAGGGGTTCCATATGGAATTAGGTCAAGGAGCTGCTACCGAGTGTTTTCGATGGATACCTATCCTTCTTGAAATTGTGCAATACCAGAACAGCGCCTTCGCCAACATGTACAGCAACGTGCAGAAGCATACTCCATAGTTCTTCTACTACCATTCCAAGAAGTGGGCGATACGGCTTCTGTACAGATTTATTCAGCGTCATGCGAACTATAAGTTCCATAAGCAGAATGAGCCTTTCTCGAAGCAGTTCTATGGTGCCTTCGGAAAGGCGGTTGCTGAAGCTTTGCTCTTACAAGTGACATTACCACTTATCAAAAAGGCCAGATACTTCTTATTCAAAGGGTTGGCTGCGCTTGTTGAGACGCAACATGCTTTGATCGAGCACGAGGCTGTTCCGTTACTCTACACCAAACTGCCACCCTTTATGATGCTCACACCGGCTGATTAACGACTTGCAAGGGAGGACCCCATGGAACTTTTGAAATGTTAGTTGGACCCTGTTCAGATGTACACAAATACCAAGCGAGCAGCAGTTGACCTGTGGGTGTCCCTCAACGAAATCGGCTCTTCTGCTCCTCTTCTGAGATAGTACAGCCCGGGCAAGTACCTCTATCAGAGTATGGAATTCCTCCGTTAGAAGCTAACATCGACTGTGCTGCTTGAAAAGTAGATGTCTATGTATGTGCTCTGTCAGATCTCCCTGGTCTTGCGCAAAGTGGAGCCTGTGAAAGCTCTAATGCCCACCCTCATTGAGAAGTACGTGATTCCTGAATTCGCCAATCCCGAAATGTTCCTTCGAGCGCGTGCAGTAGAAATGTTTACGCAATATGGGTTCGTGAAATTTACAGATGTGAATATCCTGAAATTAGCCGTGGAAGGAATCTACAAATGTCTTTCTCAGGATCCCGAAAGGATTGTCAATATTAAGGCGGCTTGTGCTTTCAACAGCATCCTTAGTCATAAGGAGGCTGTGGATCTTGTGAGACCCCACCTCCAGCAAGTCCTATCGATCTACATCCAACTTCTCGAAAAGAACGAGCTTGAAGAGATTGTTGAGAGCCTCGAGGGCATCGTTACACACTTCTCTGACAGCATCGGCCCGTATGCTGTGCAGCTCGTGACCCATATCGCCCGAGTATTTGAAAAGTACTGCAGGCATGAATCTGAGCAATCTCCTCATAAGAAGTCGCATTATAATGAAGAGAGCGAGATTGCTGCTACTGCTTGTCTGGGAACCCTATCCAAGATCATAAACTCTCCACTGCCTCCCGATGCCGTGGTGCAAATCGAGGAACTCATCATTCCTGTAGTGAGTTTTGCCTTCACCCTTGATGGTGCAGAGTACCTTGAGGAATCTCTCGATATGTTGGCCTCCTACTTGTTCAAAGTACAAATCATCAGTCAACGTATGTGGTTTTTCTACCCCGTGATATTCTACTACTTGCTCGGCATAGACCGCACTCAGTTTGATTTAGGTGCTGTTCCAGAGCTAAATCCTCAGCAGCGGCAGATCTTCGCTAACCTCGGCAAACCGAGGCTGGAGCAGTTGCACGATGCTGTGCCATGCATTCGTTTGTTCAATTTCAAAGGGCGCGCTATAGTCACAGAGGCTACCGATTTCTTCGGCCATAAGCTGCTATCATTACTGTTCCGCTTAGCTGATAAGATCTACCAAGCGTAACTTTGTGGCTAATTCTAGAAATCCGGACGAGTTCGAGGAGATTCAGTGTGAGTATGCCACGATCACCGCAATGTTTGCCCATCTGCTTGAATGCTTCCCAAATAACTCAGAAATTGTCGGGCTGGTCTGGAACATTATCAAAATAAACCTGTCGAATAGACAGGAAAAAGCTGGTTTCCTTACCCTGACCAACCTGCAGCTCATAGCTGTCTGCCTCTACAGTGCCCCTGAAATAACCATCGCAAAGATGGAAGAAGCAAACCTTTCACACGAAATTCTCACACTCCTCCTGAAGTACCAGCGAAAATACCTCGACGAATGGCATAAGCAACGCATGGTGTTAGGTAATCAACTCCTCTAAACTAGGTTTAAGTGGACTGTTGAGAACATGCCCGAAGCCTCTCAGCATCCATCCACATTTACCGGGCATCTTCAAGTTGGTACGTGACCTCACCAAAGATATCTGCAACATGCGAAAGGAGGAGTAACCAGGAAACCTAACCGATACTGAAACGGAGGAGGACAGCAACTAGTCCGCCAACGACCAGTGGGATGAATTACACATGATAAACTACGACAGCTGCATAGGCACGCTGGACGAAGTAGCATATCTGGAAGCCTCGCTGACGGAGATGCAGCAACGCGAGCCCGAACTCTTCGCAGCGATGGCAGCGACTCTAAACACCTCGGAGCTGCAGCAACTGAGTCTCTACATTATCCAAGCTAAACAGGAGTTCCAGCGACAGTAGCAGGAACTCCACCAATGATTATATATTCACTCTGAGAATGAGAACGATGCCGATCCAGCCGGAAGGTTCGATGTAAGCACAAAGTGGATACCGATGGAACCTGATCGCGATAGTCATTAAGGTGTTGCTGTGGCTGTTAGCGATGACATGGTTCGCCTGGCAAGGAACTTGGAGCTCGGTAGTACTGCTCCTTACTCTCTATCCGATGGTCATAGCCTTCATGTACTGGCGATGGATTGCCGCGAGCTATTTCAAGGGCAATTGATTATCGATAGACAGTCACTGGGCAGTTGCAGATAGTAGTGCTGCGAGTTCTTCATCGGAGAACTCGCACTTGAGTACGACCTTGCTATTGACGAGATGGCAGCTCTTGGCAGGTTCTTTCTTGTATTCCTTGCAGAAGATGGCGTGTTCGTCCTCGTCAAGTGGAACGAATTACGTATCGTTGCGGCATCTGTATCTTGTGAGTCGTTTCAGCATCAGAATCTTTCTGCTGATGTCTGCGTTGTTTTTAAAGGAACCAAACTCAACCTTGATGTGATTCACTCGGAGCAACTCAGCCGATAGCGATCTGTAGATGTCATAGTACTGCTCGTATTTCACCCGTTCGTCACCGATGGTCGGCTTGAGTCGATGGTAGTTGGCTACCAACTCCTTCGGTACAAACTTAAAAGGCACCGTAAGGAACCCAGGCATGTCGCTTGCAGAGTACTTCCGACTTACGTAGAGGCAGGTCGGTGGCTCATGACTCTCCATCTCAGCGAATACTTTTGTGAGTGCTTGTCTGTCTATTTCCATGCGAAAGTCAGAGTTGCCTGGGAGCAGTGTCTTCTTAACTACTTTATCGAGGACTTTACATGTTTCTATCTCCTCAGCATTCAGGTCTTCAGCAAAGTAGATCAGCTTGGGGTCGAGTAGGTTGTCAAGAACTTGCTGGTAGTCTCGGTACACTCCAGATTCCTTCATTGCAAGTCTCGACCACATCAATGGCTTGTTAGCTGGAGTGTTTGCGAAGAAGACTTTCTGCTGGAGCTCGCCCATCAAGCTGTCCTTTTCTGACTGCTTGTATGCTTCATGGGCTTTCGTGCTCAACCTCTACTCGAAAAGTTTGCGTTTGTAATCCTTGCCTAACTTGAATCTGTACCTTATTCTTCCTGAATGGATCGATCTCGTGCTGCAACCTCTCAAACCGTTCTTACTCAGTCTCCACCACTGGCTAAGGTTTGCTGCTTGCCGATTCAGAGGGTTTTTTTATGTTGGGATTGCGGTGGGACCTCGACTCCATGAACTTTGAGTTGAGCACATCAGTTATGTTGCTAATGAGCTGACCTGCTTGTTTGGCATCTTGGAACACCTTGGCATTGACCTCGGGTAGCTCCACCTCAAAGGAATAGTACTTCTTGCTCTTGTTGTTGCTCTTCTCGGCCACGTAGAACCGGAGCAACTTCCCCTCAATCTGCTTAAGCTGACTCACTGCATCGATATATCCGTTAAGATTCTTCAACGACCGCATATTCTCCTCTTTGATTTTTTGCTGCGATCACTTACACTTGTACCGGCGCATTCTGAAGCACGTCTGGGTGGGTGTGCTTGAAGAATTCACTGAGCTTCGAGCGAATTCGAAAAGTGCTGCTCAGGTTGGCCGTGCAAAAGAATGACGATGATCTCAGAAGCAAACTTAGCATATAACTAATATGAACAGTCACTTGTATTTGCAGTTGAAGTGGCAGATATCCCCGTCCTTGACGATGTAGGCCTTCCCTTCCTTCTTCATATTCTTCTCCAACTTATCAACGAAGGTTGGGTTGGCTATGAGCTTCTCAGCTGAAATTACTTCGGCGTTGATGAAGCCTTTGCCGAAATCGGTGTGTATTTGGGAAGCAGCGTCAACTGCGGTATCGTTCTTCCGGATAGCCCATGCCTTGACCTCGTCCTTTCCCACAGTAAAGAAGTGGATGATCTAGAGCAGCTAGTAGCCGCTCTGGATGATGGTATCAATCTGTGATTTGGACTTATCCTCTGACTCCTCCTGCTCGTACTCCACTGAGTACCTGATCACTCGGGTCGGATGTTTGCCGTTGTGGGTGATTGCAGCCATGAGCTTGTCTTCATTTGGAAGCTTTTTATCGCTTAAAAAGTCTTCCTTGGACATATTGAGGAGGTATACGATTGGCTTGGCAGTGAGGAACACCAACTTGTTCAGAACTTCCACTTATTCCTTATTTGTCCACTCTTCACACCGAAGCTCCTTGTGCTTCTTTAAGATACTCTTTGCCTTGAGAAGTGTATCGTACGTTAACTTTATCTCGCGGTTGTTTTGTGCTCGTGCAGCTTTGTTTGCCATATCGTCTGCCCTCTTAGTGACCACTTGCAGGTCCTTCTTTATTAGTTAGTCGCGGATAATCTCCACGTCCCTCACGGGATCCATGTTCCCCTAGGTGTGCAGAATTTCCTCGTTGGAGAATGCCCGCACAACCTGATAGATTCCATCAACAGAGGTGATGTTGGAAAGGAATTCGTTGCCCAGTCCATGACCTTCACTCGCTCCCTTGACTAAGCCAGCAATATCCACAACCTTCAGCACGGGTGCGACTACCTTCTCAGGGTTAAACATCTCGCAGAGCTTCTCGAACCTCGGGTCGACTATCTTGATGAGTGCAGTGTTAGGTTCTATGGTACAAAAAGGATAGTTTTCAGCTGGAACATTGAGCTTGGCGAGAAGGTTGAAAGTGCTGCTCTTGCCGATATTAGCCATGCCGACGATCCCCATCTTCAGCGATACACCAGGTCGACCCAGTCGTAGCACCTTCTGTACTGCAAAGCCACATCTCGATAACGCGTTGTTGACTCGCATGCGAATTAACTTTGTACCGGACCGTAATTATTATTTAACATGCTCAAGTTTCTCGGTAGAAGTGTATTCCCGAGTTTGAATAAACGGTTCGTTTCTGAACTTGACAGCCTGAATAAGGAGATGGAGACTGTTGATCGTGGCTATCGGAACCCCGAGAGGCTCAAAGAACTACAAGCAAAACTCACCGTCAACGTCGATAATAATATGGTGGAGTACATCAGGGAGCTGAACCTCCACAGACAGTTCGAATCAGTACTGCGCTATACTGATATCGTCCTGCGACAGAAGAGGTTGTTCTCTCCTTTCTTTTCTTGGAAAATGTATCGCAAACTGTAAGGGCACCATCTGTATGCTCTGAGTAAACTCCCAAGCGAGAAGAGATACCAGCATTATAACAGATAAAGGTGGCCCTTGAGAATCTTGTTGATCCTGCTTCCCTTAGCAGCCCTCAGCTATCTGAGATCGAGACGAAATATGATGGAGATGTCGCTGGATAAGAAGAAGGAGAGTAATGCTATGAGCGAGATCAAAAGCGTATTCTGGAAGAGACTATTAGGCAAGAACGACGTCAACGAAGAAAAAGATATCAAAACGCGGTTCAGTGATGTGCTTGGAATCGATGAGTTCAAGGAGGAGCTCACCGAGTTGGTGGACTACCTGAAGAACCCTGAGAAGTATACCAGTGTCGGGGCGCAACTCCCTAAGGGAATTTTATTAGTGGGACCGCCAGGAACGGGGAAAACCTTGATGGCTCGAGCATTAGCAGGTGAAGCCGGCTGTAGCTTCTTCTATAAGTCTGGTGCCGAGTTCGAAGAAATCTTCGTCGGGGTGGGAGCTAGCCGAATTCGCGAGCTGTTCAAGACAGCAAGGGAAAAAGCGCCAAGCATTATTTTTATCGACGAAATAGATACGATCGCGAGCAAACGAAACCCTATGTCAGTGCAGAATTCAGCCAGAGATTGCATCAATCAAATTCTATCGGAGATGGATGGATTCAAGCAATCCGACAACGTCATAGTCATCGGAGCGACCAATATGGAGGAGTCGTTGGATGCAGCCATCAAGCGACCAGGCCGCTTCGACAAGATTATCCATGTGCCTCTGCCAGACGTTCGTGGGAGGTAGGAGATATTCAGCTACTACCTTCAAAAGATTAAGCTCAACAAGGATGTCAATCAGGACATGCTAGCTCGCAGGACTACGGGGTTCAGTGGCGCTGATATCCAGACAATGGTCAACCAGGCAATCCTCAACGCAGTCAAGAACGGTAACAAAACCATGATAAAGTAGCACGTGATGAAGCTTCCAACTAAGACTTCGAGTATGCCTACGATCGTATCCTGATGGGAATAGGCAGGAACAAGATGTTCGTGTCAAAGAAGGATAAGCTGATGACTGCCTACCATGAGATCGGCCACGCTATCACTTCTTTGATGACACCAGGAGCATCCGCTCTGCATAAAGTGACCATTCTACCAAGAGGAGGAGCACTCGGCTTTACTGCTATGGTACCAGACAAAGACAACCTCACCAGCAACAAGAAATCAATCATAGCCCACATCGATGTATGCATGGGTGGTCGAGTGGCCGAGGAATTATTTTACGGCAACGATTCAATAACGACGGGGTGCAGCGACGACCTGTCTAAAGCAACATCGATGGCCTATGGCTACCTGAACTCGGGCATGGTGGAGGATGTAAGCTTAATATCAGTGCCTTCGAGCATTAAAACATCGGATCGTCACAACTTCGAGATCGACAAACACGCCTAACAAATCCTAGAGGACTCATACAAGCGAGTGAAGAAACTGTTGAGCAGCCATAAAAAGGGCATCAAGGAACTTGCCGAGAAGCTCGTGGAGCTGGAGACCTTGGACGTCAAGCAAATCAAGTAGTTGCTGGGAATCTGATATCCGTATGGTGTTTTTGGGGCAAGGAATATTTGTCGCCAGAATATATTAGCACTGGAGAACTGTGGGATGCGCCTCCTCAAGCTATTAAGTTTCAAATGTAGTACGAATGTCCGATTTGTATGGAGGACTACGACGGGGCCAGCCAACAGCCGTTGGTGATTGGAGTGTGCGGTCACACCATCTGTGGACATTGCTCCACCAAGATCGATAGGTGTCCATTCTGCAAAACGGCTTTCGATAAACAAGACCTTCACAAGAACTACGCCCTATGCTCCATAATCTTTTCCATGGCTTTCCTCAGCATCAAAGAACGGAGGCCACGCAACCCACTCGAAATCAAGTAGTAAAACCTTGTGTACGAAACCCAACTGAGAAAGATCACCATGAAATGCCCAGAAGGCCATAACTGCATGTGGTACCACATCATAGACTCGTGCTCAAAGTGCATGGACAGCAAAACTGGATGGAAGTGCACTAAGTGTGCCCATCAGATCTGTGACATCTGTGCGAAGACGGACTTTAGGAGAGGCTGTCCAAACGGGCACAAGCTGTCTTGGCGCAATGAAAAACATCGCTGTCAGAGCTGTTTTACTAAGTGTTAGCTGTTCCACTGCCTTCCCTGCAAATACACAATCTGCAACATTTGTATGGGGAAGGACTACAAACGCAACTGGTGCCCTAACCAACACAAGACGGCCTGGAATGAGTCAAAGAGCAAATGCAACTGCTGCTTAATGTACGCTGCAGGTTGGCAATGCGACCTGTGTAGCTATAACATGTGCGAGGTCTGTTCAGGAACTAGCGGCCCTCGTAAACGCTCAAATAGGCTGAACGTGACCCAAACAAACATTGATAATGCCTGAACTTCTTGCTTTAAAAATATGAAATATGTAATATTCCAAATAGGGTAAGTTTCGACGTTGCACCCAATTTACTTGGAGCACAGAGGAGGAACTCGCTGATGAGTGGTTTAGTGGGCTCAAGCTAAGCGAAGAAGAGCATATCCGTTCGGATTTCTTCGAAAGTAATGCATAGGCTAGCTCAGAGGACACTATCAAGCATCTTAAACTCATGAAATCGCTCAAAAGCTACCAACTGTTGGATAGGATGCCGAAGGGTGTGCTGCATCACGTGCACGCCGCGTGCATGGATGACATCGAGTTCGTAAGTTGGTGATGCCAAGCGTAGATAAAGAAGTATGTGGTCAACTACCCCAACACCTACATCAACAAGGATCTCACCAGCTGGCATTATGGGACACAAGCTGAAGCTTGCACCAACGGTTGGATGACACCAGCTCATGCTCGTACTTTATTCCTCGACGACGAGTCGTTTGACCGGGCGATCACCTTAATGACAGAATTTCTCCCCGAGGAGGCCGATAAGTATTCGCACTGTGAGAACGTATGGGATATGTTTGAGGAGAAGATTAGAGCCTTCCTACCAATATACTACCAGGAGGATCTCTATCGAGATTACCTCTACCATATTTCAGAGCTGCACATCCGAAACGGCTTCTACAGACTAGAACTCAAGGTCATACTGTTTGGCATGAAGCGAAGAAATCCTGCAGAAAAGCTGTCACCTCAGTAAGTTGTTGAGCTCACTGAACAGGTGGAACAGGACATACAATCTCGACACCCTTTCTTTTCAATAGGGTTAATTCCGTTTGGGCTCAAGCTCATGAGCGATCGCGAGTTAGAGGACTACATTAGGCTTACCTATGAGATCGATTCGCACTTAATCGTCGGCCTGGATATGGCCAATGAAGAGGACAAGTACCCAGACTTCGACCGGTGCCGGAGAATCATTAGCAAGGTGGAGAGATAATTCGAGCACAAAAAGAAACTGCCAGGGGTGTACCATGCAGGGGAAACTCGCAGTATTCGAAACCACAATGTCAGCAAAGTTACCGAGTTTGGCAGCGTACGTATCGGTCATGGGCTTAACCTTTTTCAGGTACGAATTCGAGTTAATGGTAGCATGCCTATCTGATTCCCACCATACTTGCGCGAGGTATATGCATTGAAGTGTGCCCACTTTCCAATCAGTTTCTGGGCTACGTGTACAACCTGAGCCAGCATCCTGCCATCGCATTCTACAACCTGGGCATTCCCATCACAATCAGTTCGGACGATCCGGGGAAGTTCGGGTATAGCGGTGTTACCCCCGACTACTTTGTGGCAGCACATGCCTTCGGTTTCAGCCTGAAGGATATGAAGCTCATCGGACTGTACTCCATCGGACACGCCCTGTGCAGCCAGCAGGTGAAGGAAGCACTGTACACAGTATTCAATGAGCAGTGGAACAGTTTCATCGCTTCGCTGCCACTCACAAAAAACATATGATTATAAGAAGTACAGTTATCGTTGTGGTAACTCTGCCGCATTACAATGTCGAGTTAATTCGTTCTGCAGCTACTTACTGGCTAGGCTGGTTTCTGATAAAAAAAATATAAGTAGAATGACAACAGAATATCTTTCTGAGGTGAGCAAAAACTCTCCTTCGCTCCTGAAGCTTGCTGTTCTTGTTCTCTTAGTGGTCGGCTGTACGGCCTACCCCACTTCATTCGATAGCATCGAGGTAGTCACCAAACAGGGTGATACTGTCATCGAGGGAGTCATCAGTCCCGACGGACTGCTCTTCGCCAGTCCCAACAAAAACGCCACCGACATCTACCTGTGGAAGCAAGCAACGGGGAGGTTTGAGTTCAGCTCCAGTTTGACTGGACACCTTGGTGAAGTTTAGACGGTGGACATCAACAGCGACCACACCATCATCGTAAGTGGCAGTGTTGACCAAACAGCAATAGTGTGGAGGTACAATGAAACGTCCGGTGGGTACGACTCATCTCAAACTCTCACAGATGTACAATCCTATATTCCGATTGTGCAGATCAGTGGTAATGGGAGTGTTATTGTGGTTGGTGGTGGGCTTCAGGATGTCTACGTATACCTGTTGGACGGCGATCAGTATGTATCGTTTCAAACCCTCCCTAATACTGGACCAGTACAAGCAGTAGCCATCGATGCAAACAGTGGAGCTATTGCATACTCAGCAGTAGGCGATGCTGGACCTACCCAACTCTACGCATTCAACCCTGAGAACAGACAATACGAGCTGCGACAAAGCCTCACCAGCGAGGTTTACTCAGCAGACTGGAGTTCTACTGGCGCTAATCTGTTCCTCGGGCATGGAAAGGTGCTAGAAATTTATGTATACTCTGATGCCGATGACAGTTACAAGTTACTTTCGAAGCTGGACGATGCTTTGGACAACATACTATCAGTCGATGTAAGCGGAGCCGGAGATGAGTGGTTGGCCTCAGCGAGCGTCGATGGCAACGTGTATATCTACCGCCTGGTCGGCGGATAGTACAAGTACTTTAGTAAGCTGTCCTTCTCTGGGGAGAAAGCAACACACGTTTCCTTCAGTGACGATGCTAACTTCTTAACAGCTACCTTCGAAAGTAAAGCATTTATCTACCAATACGGTATCGACTGCTCTGGAGATCCGCACAGCACAACCAAGCGGAGTAGCAATGTTTCTTGCGAGTGTAAGGTTCACTTCATGTGGGATGCACCCTCAAGCCAATGTGTTGTCGACTGCTCCAAGGACCCTCACAACAATGGTACTATCGGACCCTTCAGGTGCTGGTGCAATGATGGTTATCTGTGGAACGTAGACTTTTTCGAATGCATGTACGATTGCAGTGTGGACCCCAACAGCAAGCACGTGAATGATGGCCCGGAAGCCTGCCTCTGTAACGATGGATTTGCTTGGAACACTGGCAACATGCTTTGCTACTTCGACTGTTCCGTAATCAAACGAAGCACGCACAAAAATGTCAATGCAAGCGCCTGCGAGTGCATCACAAAGTACATTTGGAAGGACTAGGATTGCTACTTTGACTGTACTGCAGATCCTAACAGCAACGGCACCAACATCGACTTGAACGTGGATGCTTGCTACTGCAAGAAGGGCTACCGCTGGAACACCACCCAGATGAAATGCGAGGGTTATGTCGATTGCACCAAGGATCCTCATAGCACTGGTGATAACATCAATGCGACCACCTGCGACTGCAAGGTTGGCTTCCGCTGGAACCCAACTATCATGCTTTGCGAGTTCAACTGTGCACAGGATCCAAATAGTAACGGCACGAACGCAGATGTGGAAAGCTGTTATTGCCGAGGTCAGTTTGTCTGGAACTCCGATTTATCACGATGCTCTATCGTCTGCAGCAATGACACGCACAGCAACGGTACCAATCGCGACAGTAGTAGCTGCTACTGCAACATTAACTACATCTGGAGTCCCTATCGTACTGAGTGTGTCTATTGGTTCGAATGCAAAAACGATCCCAACAGCAATGGCATCAACATCAAAGACGATGCCTGTGAATGCAGGACCAACTACATTTGGCAGGATATCAATCACGCCTGTACGATTATGTGTAGCAACGATCCAAACAGTAATGGCAAGCCAGCCGACGTCAACAGTTGCTTCTGTAACAGCGGTTACGATTGGGATACCAGCGCCAAGATGTGCAAAAGTGCAGCCGCCGATCAAACCACCATTGTGATTGTCCTAGCCATTGTCACTGGTCTGCTGGCCCTGCTGTGCATCTACTTGATCTTCAGGATCATCAAAAACAAACGCCGAAATAACCCGAGTTTGATCATGAGCGCGGATGTAAACCAACCACTACATGACGACGACGAATGACGATCTTATCTTTAAATCAGAGTAGGCTATCACTTGCACCGAGAGAGACAGATTATTGATACTTCCGTGAAGGCCATGTCCTTCTTGTGGTAGCTTCCAAACCGTTTTGGTAGTGGAAACTGTACGGTGCTAATAATCTTCATAGTGTAGCCCCAATGTTCTATTCTGGTCTTGATGTACTCGATTGTTGCTGTCTTGTGAAAGCTATACACACTGCCTTTGCAGCTTTTGCACGCAAACTATAGAAATTTCATATCGATGCCGGCTTCCTTCGTTCCGAACGGAGGGTTAGTAACTACGATATCGAATACTGGTCGCTCAGGGAGCTTTAGTTGGCCGATATCTGCAAGCACAACGTCATACACCGGAGACTCTAACTTTTCCTCAATGGCTTAACAGGCTATCCTCAGGTACTTCTCATCTATTTCATAGCCGACTGCGTAGGGAACTCCAAGGAATAGCAAGCCTGCCAGAAAAGTGCCAGTGCCAACACCGAGATCACAGACAATGGAATCCTCCAAATCATGGTTGAGCTGGATATGGTGAAGCAGTTCGGCCGCCATATCAGGCGGTGTGCGATGCTGCTCTAGCTTCCACTTCTCCTTCTCTCCTGGCTCGAAGTCATCCAAGTCGTCCAAGAAAGTTTTGATATGCTTGAGCTTTATATTGTTGGCACGCATAGAAAGTCATTATAGCACTCACAGCAGCCCCATGCGAGCTACCTTGTCTAGGAACCGTTTGTATCTTGTCTGATTTTCTATCATCAGGGACATGCTTTTGAGCTCCTGCTGTTCAGTGAGGTACATGATGCAGTTGGTTAAGAGGAATTCTATCTCTTCGTCTGTCTCTGGTGGGGTCTATCCATTGTTTCCGTGTATGGGCAAGGCGACGGTGACTGTCTCCAGCTCTTTCTTGGCGATTTATTGGAAGATGGGACTATGTTATTGTGCGCATTACATCCATATCATATCCTTCTTGATTTTCAGGTGGTTCACTAACATGACGGAGTGGTAGTGGCTGCCAAGAACTGCGAGATTCTGCGTATCAACCCCGACCTTATTAATAGTGACGTCCATTTCCTATATTAGCAGCTAACTATACCTCCAGCACACGCTTCGTTTCAGCCTGAATGGTGGCACCCTCACAGTTCTTCATAAGCTCTCTGATCTTCAGATAAGAAGCAGAGTGCCGTCCAACAACCAGTGCCTCGTCTTCATACTCATTGAATTTTCCATAGACAATCGCGAGCGATTGCCCGTCAAACTTAAGCTTTGTCGTTACGTTTTGCGGCTTGTATTTATTCAAGTCGAATCTTTCATTTTTCTTGCTGTGAGACAAAATGCTGCTTTTGTCGGTATGGACGCGAGAAGACTCGATAAAGCTTTGTTCATCAATCTTCCTGAAGGAAAGGTTAAGGAACGATTGTTGCAGATCGGCAGGAATGTTGTAGTGTTGGAAGCTAGCGTTTAAATCTTCGTTGAGCTCTTTCAGCACATCATCCTCGCAGCTGTTTCGTCCGAATTACAGATCATTCCCAGGGTTGTTATTTCTCATGGCTGCATTGTCTCCCCGTACTGGCATATTCTAGCCACGGCTGTTAGATCTTGGGAATTCTTCGCCACGGTTGGACGATCGGGGAATAGGTTCAGGCATCGAGCTCTTCATCTTAGAAAATGGGGTTTGTAGTGGTCTTCTCTCTTCTTCGTATCTTCGCTATCGCTCTGGCTCTCTCTGCTCTACTATCGAGCTGCCTTCAAAGTACTCCTACTCTTTGACTCGCTAGGGAGGAGGTGGAGAAGGAGGCATATCCGACGGTAATTCCTGGGATTTGAGATATTCCTCGAGTTCCTTAATGCGCCTTGGAGGATAGCCACTTGTCTCTACCAAGAAAAGAGGTACGTTTTGTTTGCATTTCACCATGAACTCCACAAGCTCGCACAGTAACTGGGATGGTTATCGTTGCAAGAAACTGATAGCATTGCCTGTTTTGTTGTATCGTGCCGTCCTTCCAATTCTATGGGTGTATGTTTGGATGTCCTTTGGGAAGTCAAAGTTTAAGACAAGCCTGATATCCTTGATATCGAGTCCACGTGAAGCGACATCAGTAGCCACCATCACGTTAACGTTCCCTTCCCTGAATTGCTGAATGTACGTCTCTCTGCGATCCTGTGGAACATCGCCATTGATGAACGAACATCGTTGCCTTAACTAGCTTCGGATCTATTGGCAGAGTTCTTGGGTCTTGCTCTTCGTATTTGTGAAGATCAGCACCTTATATCCGCGATATTCTCTCAGAATACTTAGCATTTCATCCCTCTTACTGCTGATGCTCCGGGACATTACTATTTCCTGTTTGATGTTGGCGTTGAAGGAGTTACTGCCTCCGATGGTCAGCTTCACTGGGTCTTTGATATACTTCCTGATTAATTCGTCGACCTCCCGAGTTACTGTTGCGGTGAACATGAGCATCTGTTCGTACTTACCGATGCCCTGGATGATCTCATCAAGCTGCTCCATGAAGTTTCCCTCTAGTATACGGTCGGCTTCGTCAATCACAACGAAGTCAAAGTGCAAGGCATGTCGACGGAGGAAGTCAATGAGCCTACCAGGAGTAGCCACGACCACTTTTCGGAAGAGGTCGTTCATCTGCAACGATTTGTGTACGCCACCATAGATGCAACCAACATCTTTCGGCATCAGCTTGCTGAATTCAGTCGCTATCTGCCGGCAAAGCTAACGGGTTGGCGCCAATACCAATGTCTTGGAGTTTGGAATTTTGCTCATAATGTAGCTCATTGGCAGGACGTAAGCGAGTGTCTTACCGCTGCCTGTTGCCGACACTCCGATAAGACCTTTATTCTTCAGAACTATAGGGATGGCATATGCTTGGATTCTGGTTGGCGTTCGCCAACCCTCCCTGTCCATAAGATGCTTAAACCCCTTATGGAAAGGTAGTTCCTCGAAGCTTTTCAATGGCTCGAGCCTGCCGTTCCACCCTGTGACTCTCACGCCAATGTCATCTTCAGGCTTCATTTGTCTCACTATTAATATTAAATATCGAATGGCCGCTGATTCAGTGAACGCGATTAATTTGGTTCCCCCGCTCCCAAGTGTTAAGAAATAAAGATACTATTAATAAGATTGATGTCGATTGACAGATAGAGGTACATCAGAGAATGGGAGCCCGAATTCAGAGCTCAATGCGGGGAATATCGTCAGGGACCGGTGCAGCAGCGGCCATGTCGGGACCTGTTCTGTTTGGTGCTGTTCGTGCTTATTATGGCGAGCTTCATCTGGTTTGGCATTCACTTTGTCAAAACCGATCGGCCAGCCTTCAGCCTTGCCGGCTTAGACACTAAACTTTCAGTGAGGAGTACGAACGCTCCACTGAGCCATCCTACAAGCATTGAGTGGAAACCTCTACTCACGATCATTACTCTGATGGCGCTGCTAACGATAGCCCTATCAGCAGTTTATCTTTTCCTCATAAAGAAGTTCCCACGATGCATGATCTACACTACAATTGGTGTGGCTGTGCTCATCTTCGTGGTGATGGCTATCCGCGCTTTTCTGGTTGGGCAATGGATCATTGGTATTCTGATGATCATCTACCTAGCCCTCATATCCTGCTGCATTTGGTGCTGCATCCGGAATAGTCTGTAAGCAACTGTGTTGGTTCTCAGACTCAGCGCGAGCTTCCTTTAATCTAACCTGTCAATCTTCCTGATTCCTGTCGTCGTATCATTCATCAGTTTCATTCTGACATCGTTTGGAGTTGCATGGGGGTTACAGGATCTGTCGGCTGTGGAGGGCGGAATCAACAATACCCATCATGTACTGTTCGTTCCTCAATTCATCTACTATATGTTCATTACTGCCTTTCTGTACTACGTAACGGTATTCCTCATCGCTTCTGCAGTCGGCCAGTGGTACTATCAACGGAACGCAAATTGTTGCGCTGGTCTCGGGAATTTGCTCTGCTCTCACTTGGGATCATTAACATTCGCCAGCATCATCATCACCTTAATCAAACTGGTTCAGATGGCTTTAGATTCTGCTCAAAGGGAAGCCGATAATTGTTATGTGAAGATCTGTATCTGCTGTATACAATGCTGTGTGTCTTCAATCGAAGCACTCATTCAAACTCTCAACCATTATGCTATTATCATCATGTCGTTGACTGGGCAAGGCTTTGTAGATTCGGCAAAGACAGGAGGAATTATAATCTTCTCGCATCCTGCGTTGTTTGGCTCCCTGGGCAGTGTTAGCGGATTCATAGTATTGTCGGGGATCCTGTTCCTCACGATTCTGCCAACCGTCGTTGGAGTGTTTGTGACTGTTGCAATGGGGCTGGGGCTGAAGGAGGTCGCTCTTACTGGATGCTTCACCTTCATCATAAGTTCCATTATTGCTGTTTACTTCCTCGGAACCCTCAGTGAAACTATCAGTTCGATGTTTGTGTACTACTGCTTCGACAGGCAACTCCAGATCTATGGTGTTCGGGAACTCAATCCTCCCGGATTCCAACCCTATTCTTACGAGCAATTGGTCAACCAGAATCTTACTGGCCAAAATCCCGTTGGAATTATGACTGCTGCCTATCCTTATCTATCTGGAGAGGTTCCGACTGGAGGAGTAGGTGCTGGAATAGCGCCTTCTCCCAATCCCTATGTCCCTGTCGCTGCGGAGCCAATGCAGTCCTACCCGTCAGCTGCCCCCTCAACACCCCTTTACCAGCCCTATAATTCTGGAATCAAAACAGGCTACGAAAATCGAGAGTACAACGCCCCAGGTTATAGACCGCCGTCCGGACAACCTGACTACCAAAGCAGGACTTACAACCAGCCGAACAACCAACCAAGTTACATGCCAATGCAGAATCCACCAGGCTCTTCGATAAACCGACAACCCCTTGGAGGCTATCCTCAGATATGATCGCCTATTCATGAACAATCGATTCGATTTGGAATGGCGAGAATGACCGTCTTCTGCTAGTGTTGAGGATGGAATCGCAGATAAGCATTAATTAATTTAAAAACCTTCCCAAGATGAGCTGGAAAGTCGTTGCGGTCCTGCTTGTGTTACTCGTTCTCATGAAGTGCCGTAAGCTTGAAGTGACCCACACACCATACTTCCAAGTGCCGCCAAGTGTTCACACGAACAGGCATCATGCAACTTCTCAGCACCAAGCAGCCTTTGATAGCGATGCACACTTCTCCACTTCGGAGAGACTTGGCAGGCACCTTTGATAGCTTTATACCGGCTAAGCGAGCTTTATATCACATCCGCCGTACTGATAAAGTATGCACTTCAATGAGATCGCCATCATGCTGACGTTAGTGACGACGGTCTTTGCTATGAGCAATGGAACAGTTGCTGGGGGGAAGCTTGCCATACATTGGAGCTTTCCAGACAACCAACATATCGATGTTACCTTCGAATGGCATCAACCTACCTACTTTGCGCTTATGCTTGGTGATACCATGAGCAACAGCGATATGTGGCTTTGCTCACTCGAGAAAGGCATGAAGAACTGGACGGTTTCGGACCAATGGTAACAACCGGTTTTATGAAGGTCGACCTCTCACAAGGACCCACAAAATGATACTTCACTAAAGGGAACTGATGACCTCACCAACAAGCAAGCCTCATTAACCAACTATACCCTCACTTGTGGATTCCGTCGGAAGCTTGTGACGGGAGACAGTAGAGACAAACCCATTACAATGGGAGAACGGATCCGGGTCTGCAGTGTAGTCAGCACCACTCAACAAATGTCGAAGCACAACACCAAACCATTCTGTTTCTATTGGCCGATCATCGATGGGTTCAGTGGTGACCTATCGGCTGGAACAAGTGGTGGCGATACTTGGGCACTAATCCACGGGTTGGTGATGACGGTGGGTTGGGGTCTCCTGGTGGATGTAGGGATAATCGTGGCGAGGTATTTTCGAACTCGGAGATACTATATCATCTCCCACGCTGTTATCTTCTTCCTTGTAGATATCACGACAGTGCCAATGGCGATTCTGATGGTAGTGCTAAATCGAGACAGTGTATTCAACGGTTACAAACAAATGCCGCTCTCAGTAAAAGTGCACTTGTTGCTCGGTGTTGGGCTCGTCGTTGTTATTGTGTGCCATCATTTGTTGGGAGGACTGGCCAAGCATCAGCAAGAGAGTAAAATAATACCTGCAAGAAGGTTTTTAAGGCTACGTAAGCTTCATAGATTAATGGGATACCTCCTGTACATCCTCACGAAGGCACAGCTGGGGGTGGGGTGGTACGTATACGGTGGAAGCTTTACGATCCTGGTAGGATTATTGATTGCTTGGTGCTCACTCCTGGTGATATTTAAGATATGGTTGGAGTATGCCTACAGGAAGCACTCCTCCTTCTTCAAACGCAACTTCAAACGAGTCAGCTTCAACGACCACGCCCAGTCCCTAATCGAAGACAGTGACGAAAGCTAGCTGGCTTCAATGATAAACTCTGCCCGCAGCTACAAAGAAATTCGATAGGCGTTTCCGGAAGTAAAGTATGTGCACTTTAAAAACATGGTTTGCGATGTGGAGGGCTTTTTGCATCCTGGTGGTAATTCATTGCTGGAGGATGTGATTGGTCGGGACGTCAGTAAGTACATCTACGGAGGCGCTTATGTCGAGGGGAACAAAACTAGCAGGTACAGACACTCCGCTTACACCATCGACTACCTCACCAGGAAGATGATGTTCTTTAAATCCAATATCGTCAGCTTTGTGGGACAAGAATGGTCAGCCAGGGAAATAAGGTAACTTGCACCAGGACTCTACAAGTTCACGTTCCACAACGATACTCTAAAAATGGCCACAAATCCGAAGGACCCAAATTCATACTTAGGCCGGTTCTGGCTGGTGACTACAAAGAACGGAACTCGACCGTACACAGTGGTTCTGTGTATGCTTGACCAGAATATCAACCTTCGAAACCAACTGCTGGAACTCTACAGTACGGACTTTAAAAACTCATTAAAAGGTAATCATAAGGTGTCGACTGAAGAGGTGTGTCTGCTCATTAAGAGATACCCTCGTGGGCGGGTCTCCACGGAAGTTCATGAGTAAGTATTGTTGATCGAAGGAATCTTCGGTGAGGGGTTGCCTCTTCAAGCAGGAACCAATATTATCATTGCCGGTGGCACTGGCATTCTGCCCTTTCTGGATTTGTTTGATTTGCTACTCAAAAAGTGTATTGCCAAGGTTGCGAACCTCAAGGAGGTCAATAGTAATGCCTTCGACCCCTACAGCATTGGCTATGATAAAATACTTCCAGGAGTGGAGATCATCTTGTACGCGTCATTTTCATCACTGAGGGAATTCAACTGTTACAGATGGTTGACAGACCTCCACCGAATGTCTAAACAACACCACCTTTAGCTATTCCGTCTTAATCTACGATTGGCCTCCCGAGAGCCACTTCCTGAGGATTGCTACCCACTGCACGGCCATGTCGACGAGGAATTCTGCAGAAGGAACTTCCAGACTAACCAACTTTCGCGTATATTCGTCTGTGGACCTCCGGAGATGAACGACAAGCTGTACCAAATCCTAACCACCTTGCACTTCAGGGACCGTCTGACCATCTTATGACGCAACAAAATTGTTGAGTAACCACTGTCAGCGCCGACTGAGTTCGTAGGCTTCTACGGGCACTTGGTCCGACTTCAGTTTGATTATGCGGTGGTTGCGTTCTTCCAGTTCTTGCACGTAGCGCTTCATACTCTCAATGCGTTTATTGTAGGTGAGGTTGGCGATGCTCACCTGCATGTACTTCTCTCGCAGCTCCTCCAGCTGCTTCTTGCAGCTTGCAAGTGACTACTCCTTTTTATTCTACTTAGCTTCGATTCGTTGGACGATCAGTCGCTGTACCTCTCTTGCCTTCTATAAGTGTAGCTTCGGCATGAGGAATTGAGACGGTTTTTTCATGTTAATAGTAGCGAGGGTTTGCTCGCTCGAAACGACATCTTCGTTCTGGCTTTCTTCGCTTTCCTCGCGCTCGACTGATTCAAGGGATTCCAGTTGGGTCTGCATAACCATACACCTCGCTGCAAGATTCTTCCGTTTTTGTTTTTACTCCTCATATTTCGATTGGAGCGACATCAAAGCACGGATAAGTGCCTCTACTTCCACCGACAAATCGATAGTCGGAAGGTTTGGCGCTACGACTACCTCCCTATCCTTCTTTTCCAGACCCTTTTCTAGCATCATTATGCGTTCTTCCAGTTCGAGCTACCTCTCACGCGACTTTCTCTCTCGTTGGGAGTACTCTTCGATAAGCTGCAGCCTTTCCATTTCCTCCTGCTCGTAGATCTGTCGGCAAATTAGCATCTTAGTAGCGACTTCGAGCTACCTAGGCTTCCATCGTCAGCATCTGCTCCCTCAACCGACTGTTGCTCTGTTGCAGATCTTGCTCTACCGTTTGGGAATGCTCGTTGCGCAGCATTTGCTTGAGCTCTTTGAGCTATTCCTTGAGCATCGCATTTTCGTGGTTGAGATAGGAGAACAATGCGCTGGTACGCTCCCTATACTCCATGATAATAATTCTGCCGACCGCTATAACTGAAAACAGTCATGACTAAGTAGGCTCCAACCGAATGATTTAGTTGCGGCCCAGTTGCGCCTCTATCTTGTTCTGCAGTTTATTCAGCACCAGGTTAAGCATCTTCTCTTTACACTCTTTCTCGGTTTTGTTATCTGACGGCTGTGAAATTGCCGGGCGCTTTCGGTCGCTTGTCCGATCATCTAGGTCGAGGATTCCTTCTCTGAACTCGCTTTCGTGCTTGCGTGCCATAATTGCCCTTGCCTTACCGTCTTTGGGGTCAGGCAGAATAAAATCAAGATATGCTGATACTCCAAAGATCCGCTTACGAATGCTCTTTCGATCGTCTCCAGAACCCTTCTGTTTGGAATTGAAGTCGGATTCCAAAAAGGTAAACCTGCCATTTAAGGCTGTCTGGTCAAACAGGTTATCCACAAGAAAGAGAATCTTATCCACAGCTATGTTGCCGACCGAGTTCTTCACGAATATATTGTCTTCGAAGAACTGTGGATACATTCCGCGGTAGAGCTGCTCAGCAGTCATCTTGAGAGTGAGCAGCAGCATGGGCATACACAGCGCCACCCACAACTTCTTATTCTCCAGCTGAATTTCGAAGAATTCCAGAGTCTCGTACATCACCAGAAACATCTGGTGCTTCAGTGCTGGATCGATCTGCACAGGACTCACGCTTCCGAAGACCTGCCAGTATGAGAAGTGCAGGAAAATTCCAACGAACTTCGCCATCTCCTCGGATTTTAGCATGTTAAAGACTCGATCGATGTCGCTTTCGCTAAATGCCACGTACGACTGTTCTTGACGAATTTCAGGCAGTTTTTGTGCGGGAGTCGTTGCTTTGTTTTATTGCTGCTGAGCAGATGGCTTGGTGAGACGCAATGGAAATATTGTTCGGGGAAAACCTGAAAAGAACTACTCGAGGACTGCCATTACATCAGCCATCGATTTTGTGATCGGCGTTTGAAGCTCCTTGAGAGCATACACTGGGACCTTCACATGTGTGAAAGGAAAGCAGAAGATCTTGGACTCAAAGATCACCCTATTGTTGGCTGAGCTGCTACTTGGTGCGATGGTGAGATCACTACTCTCCTTGAGCTGGTTATTCTTCTTACGAAGGAAGGTTTGGTTGAACGGGAAGATATACTTCGTCTTCATCGTTTCGAGGTTAAAGTCGAATCCGACCATAGAGGGCTTCTCCTCCTGAGCAAAGCTCTTTTGTTTGATTTGACTTGCTTGTTGCTGTTGTTGCTGCAGTGGTTTTGGCTATTGTTTGACCTCCGCAAACAGATCCGTACGCATTTTCTTCAGATTGACAGTGCGGATCATATCAGCGCTGATATCGGTGTTAGAGGTCGCCTTCTTGTACACCTAAGTTTGTTGTCTGCGGTGCGCAATAACTGTGATGGTGTCCGTATGAAGCCCACCATTCATCCTACTTTACTGCAGCTCGCAATTCTTCAGTGGGTAGCGCTTTATGATGTTAGCAATGTTCTTCAGAGATGGTTCAATGCCGATCGATTCAAGGTACTTAGTAGCGTACTCTTGCTCGAGGATCTTTAGGAAGTATGGGTCGGTGAGATCAATGCGCTACTATAACATGGCCAAGCTACCTCAGTAGTGTTGCGAAGTCGAATGTGAAACATTTTTTCAGCAGGCTGGCTTTCGGGGCCAGTTCTACGTCCCTCCGGTTTCATTCCCTATATAACTTCTAACCACGACTGTGCCTCCTGTCAGAATATAATAATGGAGCCAATGTAGAGCGGGATGGATGACTGGTAGGGAGAGGAACCCATCGATGATCCAGTCTTTAGCGACATTGAGGAGTAGCATCAAATGGCGGAGGTCTGCACGCGACCTCAAGTGTACTCTAATGACGAGCTTTATGGTTTGCTAGCGAGATAGATCACCAATAGGATAGTTTCGGTGTTTCCGGCAGTGAGCGTCAGCGATGCTGTCGCTATGTTGCTGCAGCGCAGCTTCCAGTTCGACCGCATTCTCGAATAACTTTCCACATTGCCGCTGGAAAAACTACACCGAAGGTACTTCCTTGGGAAGGAGTTGACCACAAACAAGCGCAACTGCCTGGTCTGTGAGTAATCCTAGCGAACAGAGATGGTAACGTGCTGCAATAGCATTTGTTCGCTGTGTCTCTAACAGTATGTGGAGGGAGAAGTGCAAAAAAACTAACTCTTGATTCGATGTCCCAACAGTGAGTGCGGCTGTGTGATACCCTATCGTCGGATGCACCCAGCAGTCATGCGCCGCTACGAAAAGAAGCTTGGAGTGGCTTATGCCAAGAGCATGAAAAATAGCTTTTAAAGCTGTTTGGACTGCTAGCTGTACATCCGAGTGCCTCCGATGAGGTTGCAGTTTCTGCAATGTCAATAGATGTGTGGATGTAGGATCTGTCTGAGCTGCCATACGTTCTGCCACAGACCATTGTGCTGCGATGAGGTAGTAAAGTGGACTGCTCGCATCGTGTCGGAGGGATTGAGTATGCAGTACATCTCCAAGAACACCAAGAAGTGCCCAAACTGTAAGGTCAACATCTAGAAAAATGAGGGATGCAACCACATGACCTGCCGACAGTGCAAACACGAGTTCTGCTGGATCTGCTTCGTTGATTGGAAGACACATTGTTCTCCAGGCTACAAAGGCTGCACGAAGTTCGAGGAGAAGAACAAGGCGTCGACCGAGTAAAATGACAAACAGCGATTCTACTTCTATTGTGAACGGTACCAAGCCTTCGAGGAATCTGAGCAGGCAGCTTATAGACTACGCAACGGCATCATGGCAGAAAGGATCCACCAGTTCGAAACAATACTCGAACATCCCAAGGACGACTTCGATTTTTTCCGGGTGGGAATAAACTGCGTCATTCAGGTACCGATATAAACCATTCAGGGTCGTCGCGCAATCAAGTATTTGTACGCCTTCCTGTGTATCGGCAAGCTCAAGCAGTCGGCTCAAGATATTATTGAGCATAACCTGAGCACTGCCCAGCATAATCTAGAGCACCTTCACGGCATGATTGAGTCGGCTATCAAGTCCGAGTAGATGCATGACTTCGAGACCTACGACAAGATGCGTTTCGAGATTCGCAACTACTCTTCGGTCACCGACAGGTTCCTTCAGAACATCGCTGAGGAACTCAGCAAATGATATCGATGCTGTCATTGTCTTGACTGTTCCGACGGTGTCCTACACTTTAGAGTGAGGGCGTGGATCTGTTTCATCTCCTGCTGCAGCAGCGAATATACCAGCTGGTGCTTCTCAAGCAGCGACTTTCCCTCGAATTTGTCGCTGACGATATCCAGTCGGATGTAGCTGTAGCTTCCACGCGGACTACCAGGATTCTCGTCCACAACTGTCAAGTGTTTTGGTTGTAGAGGTTGCAGCTTCTCTTTTATGATCTGCTCCATCGTGGAGAAGTACCTTCGGGTAAGCCGTGATAACATCCTATTGCAATTGTCAACGCACTATCATCATAACTCGGTAAACTCCTAATCTGCCACCAGCTGGAAGCTTTCTTGCAGTTTACTTATGGTTGCCTACGTGCCGATCCATACCTTGAAGCTGCCAGGTTCTGCCTTGTGTACATTATCCATTGTCCAGAATCCCAGCATGTCGGAGTTGATGTCGAAACTGACTGTTTTGCTCTGGCCTGGTCCTAGGCTAACTCTCTGGAAGCCCTTGAGTTCTATTAGTGGACGGGTGTAGCTGCCGACTTGATCTCGAATGTAGAGCATTACTGGGCTGTCACTGCCAAACTCCTCATCGTCGTTAGTAACCACGGCAGTGGCAGTGATAGTCTACCCGAACTTCAGTGTATTACTGGACAGCTTGGTCTAGTCAACAAGAAGCTTGTTATAACTGAGTCCATAACCGAAGGTAAAGAGAGCAGATGAATCGCAGTCGATATAGCTATTGTTTGGTTTGTCAGTACCCTTTCGGTTGTAGTATGTTGGTATCTGACCTTGATCCCGGAGAAGGCTAACTGGCAGCCGACCTGAGGGATTACGTACTCCAAGAATAAGGTCAGCTAAGGCAGGACCTGCCATGGAACCAAGATGCCATGCGTACAGAATGGAATCAACCTTGTCGAGATAAGAGGTCAACACCAGAGGCCTCCCAGCATATACGACCATGATGATTGGAATGGACAGTTTGGAGAGTTAGTCTAGCAGCTGTTCTTGAATCCCTGGAAGATTAATGAACGCCCTGCAGTTTGATTCTCCTGAAAGCCCATTGTCTTCTCCGACAAACAACAGTATGCGATCTGACTTCTTAGCTGCTGCGACAGCCTCAGCGATCAGCGTGGTGTCCGTACTTGTACAAGTCTTATAGCCCTTGGCAAACATTATATTGGTTGAGCGCAGTGCAGCTTTTAGGCTTGTCAACGGTGTGATGCTATCCTTTGCCTGCCCATCGGGCACCCAACATCCCATTTGATTCTCTCCGTCATCTGCTAAGGCTCCAATAATCGCTAAGTTCTTGATTCCATCGCTCATCGGAAGAGTACGTGTTTTGTTTTGCAACAGAACAGGGCATTTAATTGCCAGCTCCTTAGCTTGCTGTTTAAACTTCTCGCACAATATAATGGACTGGCGGCTTGGATCGGTATAAGGATTTTAGAAGAGGCCGAGCTTGAACTTGACACGCAGCACGTTTCCAACAGCAGTATCGATGTCAGCTTGACTCACCTTGCCTTCACTCACTAAGGTTGATAGGAAATTCTTGTAGCATGAACTCACCATCTCCATATCCACTCCCGCAGTGAATGCTTTGAAGGCAGCATCCTTTTAGTTTTCGCAGAACCCGTGAACGATCATCTCCGAAATTGCAGTATAGTCGCTCACTACAAGTCCAGTGAAGCCCCATTCTTTACGGAGAACCTGTTTCAAAGTAAAGTCATTTCCAGAGGCTGGCTAACCATTCAGATCATTGAATGCCGACATGTAGGAGAGGCAACCATTTTCAGAAAGTGCTTGAAAAGGAGAAAGGTATACGTCCCTAAGAGTGTTCTCTGGGATCAAGGTTGTATTGTAGTCCCTTCCGCCTTCGCTGGCACCGTAGCCAACGTAGTGCTTACCACAAGCTGCGATTGCTGTCAGATCCTTGAGGTTGTCGGTTTGGTATCCTTTGCACATAGCAACCCCCATTACCGAAGCAAGGTAAGAATCTTCCCCACATCCTTCAGCAATGCGCCCCCAGCGTGGATCCTTTGCAATATCCACCATCGGAGAGAAAGTCCAGCGAATGCCAGTGGAGCTGGCCTCTTCAGCTGCATTTCTGGCACATTGCTTAACGAGCTCGGGATCGAAGCTTGCGGCTTGAGCAAGAGGAATTGGCAACACCGTTCTAAATCCGTGAATTACATCCTTTCCGATAAGCTGTGGTATCTTCAACCGGGACTTCTCCATCGACAGCTTTTGCATTTGGTTGATTGTAGTGACTCCGTTGCAGTTGAGGAAGGAACCCACCTCGCCATTGATGATGGTGTTTTGGATATCCAAAGTGAGGTCTGGATCACCATAAGAAATTTGTGTGAGCTGACCAATCTTCTCTCGCTGACTCATCAGTGCCAGAAGAGTGCGGATGGCCTGCTCGATATCGTCTTCAGTGCGTACCTGCGCATACAGCTTTCTAATATCACTCTAGCCGCCTAGAATCGCCTGGGGCGATTGCCTACCAAAAGACAATCCCATGTACAAAGAGTATTATCAACCGTAATAGCCGCTGATATGCCATTATAGCACCAAAGTCGTTGACGACTCAGGAACTGCACCTTCGGTACTTGCAGCCGAACTAATAAATAATTTTATGCTGCCGAGCATCGCCCCCAAGGAGCAGGTTCAGTCGGCCTCACTGACGAACCGACTGCTGACGCACTAACACTAGCTACTGAACTTCCTGTTCCACAGCTAATACGACATCATTTACCTGACCTTTGAGCAGAAGTACGCAGCAGTTGGTAATGCAGGCATGCCGTCTATCTCGAACGAAAAGAGAACAAGGATATACGGACTCAGCGTTTGGATGAAATGCGCAGGCACTATTTGGCAATGAGCGAAAAGCTGCACATTCGAGTCCTTCGTTTCGATATTGATCTGGATAAGGATGTGTACCGGCTGGAGGCACTCTGGGAGGCGCTGCAGATCCCCTACTTCCATCGATACTACTTCTAGAGCTTTCTTTACACCGCGTTCTATAAGAACGTGCAGGCGTTGCTGATCAATGAGGAGAAGATGTGTCGCAGTGAAACCCACATCTACTATGCCATCACCCGCGCCATAACTGCGAGGGAAGCATGCCTCCGAAACCTCAAAATCAAACTGTCGGAGCTCACTGCATAGGACATCTATGAATACTTGCACGTCACGAAAGCCAAGGCAAGCTTCCTCTAGCGAAAGTTCGAGAAGGAACGCTACGAAATTCAAGGATACAAGGTGCAGCACCTCAGCGATGGCGATAAGCAACCCACTGTATGGAAGACCAAGCTGGAGCTATTCTTTGAGTGCTACAGCCACCTCAAGAAGCTCACGTACTACGCGATCGAGCTGATTCTCAAGTGGCGGCAGTATATCCAATCACTAACTCACGACCAACGAAAGCAGCGGGAGCACCTCACCTTCTACTACGTGGAAGACAATTACTTGCTCAAGGTACTCACGGATCTTGGATTTGCGAAGGTGTCTGTGCTGTCCAACTTCTTCGAGTTCGCAATGCGCAACGATCCGTTCATGCTCAAGTGCATCCTAAGCTTCGAAGCCAAGCAGAACCGCATTGTTGATGACTAGCTGCTCAAGCAGCTCATCTTCCCTGACGAACAGGAGTATTACGAGATGATGACCAAGCTGGATATACTCGCCAAGGAGTATCACAGCAACATTCAAAAGAGACGGGTATACGACTTGGCTCGGAATTCGCACAAGTCCATGAGCAGGTTCGATCCGAACAATGCCGAGAGTCCGATCAAGCAGATGGTTGGGCGTGCTAACCAGTTCCTCAAAGACTTTAGTGATAGGCAAAAGGCAAAATCGATGGCACGGTTCAACAATAAACCTTTGAGTCCAATCAAGCAGTACGAAGTGCAGTATGCTGCTAACACCACAAATCTCATATCTCCGGATAAGAACAGTCCGCAAGTGACAAGAAAAAACCCATTTTAACTCAAAGACGGCAAACACTCCAAGTCTTTCCGAGTCATTGAATTCAAAGACCGGAGGAAGATCGATGTTCTCGCTTCAACCTCAGCGAAGGAGGTGTTCAACACACCGGCACCAAGCACTATCAATAAATCTCTGGTCTTGGATTCTCCCAAGAAATCGTTGTTGAATGAGACCATGAGAGATGCCCCCGCAACTGCTGGAGGAACGTCTATTGAACTCAATACCCCGAGTCCAGTCAAAACTGACCCGAAAACTGAATAAGCAAAAAGAGCATCCAACCACTCCATCGATCTGATTGATTCGGAAACTCTCAATCGACTGAAAGAGGAAGTGGTGAAGCGAATCAAATAGACCATGACTAATAAAGCTGTCAACCTTTCCGGCAACACTCAAGACCCGCTGCAATCAATAATCCAGGACTAGCTAAGCTCAGCAACCCGAAATATCTTCCCCTACCAGCCAAAGAAGCAAGAAACCAAACAACTGAGTCTAATAACTCTGAGTATCAAAGAGTAGAGTGTCAAGAGCTAGCTGACTCGCATCTTTAAGCGCTACCCCCAGCCTTACGCACAACTCCAACTTCCACAGGAACAGCTGGAGCAGCTCCTCATCAATGGGCTGTATTGTTTTATTGTGCAGGCAGTCATCGGAAGCGAGACAATAGGATACGCCTTCTGCGGTTTGGATGCCAAGAACACTGAGTTCAAGATTCTGAAGGTACATCACATAATGAGCTACAATATTGGCTACCTGTAATAGCTTATTCTACGAGTCACCGAGTTTCTGTGGAAGTACGAGAACTCCTTCGAAGTGGAGTACACTATGCTGGTTGCCAGTGGGAACGCCCAACTCGTGCAGTTCGCCAACGATATGAACAAGAAGATGGAGCATAACTGCCTGGTTATTAGCAAGCAGGCTTACTCGACCCTCACAGAGACCAGATACATCTTCAAGAGGAAGTTCAAGAATGTCAATTACATCCCCAACCGTTACCCTGGCAAGTTTCACTTGGACTTAAGGATGCTGCTAAGTAGAGAGCAACTTATAGACTCCACCCCTCACAATAAGGAGTTTGTGCCGGAGGACTCAATGTACGAGTATCTCTTGGCAGAAGCGGTGAGGAGATATACCACCAGCGATGATGTGATTCTTCTCAAGGAAAGAAGTCCCTGGAGGGGTAAGCTTAAGTATGTTCTTGATATGGTACTGAAGCTAGAATCCGGGGATCTCCGTGCACCGGAGACATCTGTCCTGGAAATGGAGCGAATGACCGACATTAATAAGACTCTCAAACAGCTCAAATAGAAATTGCTGGAACTGGGCGATTCCAAAAGGTAAAATAGAGTGAGCTTGTTACGCACTTCTCTCACAATGCAATTTTCGCATAAAATGCAACAAGCCACCTTAGAGGGCTAACACTATTACCGGATAGCTCTCACTGAGAAGTTGTCAATGGTCAAAACAGATCGATGTAGTGGCTACATCCTCAACTCACACGACCGCCCCGAAAGCCTAATGTTCATGCCTGCAGGTGAGTACCTCAACGACCAGCAAGATCGCTACAGTGGCAGCCTGTTAATCTACCTGACCAAGCAAATCAACGAATTTGGGCTGCAGGTTACAGAAGCAGAACACCTCTGGGTCCCCATGCTCCGTGTGCCTGGGTAATTCGCAGAACGCGACTAAGTCTATGCTACCACCACTGCCTTGAGCTAATTTGCGATGCTCAAGAAAAATTTGTATTACAGTGAATAATTGGAATGGTTCTGCAACGTGTCATTACAAAATGGACTGCAGCTGGAACAACAACAAGCACGCGACCTGACGATCCGCCGCCCATACATACTAGCGGTGCTCAGCAATAATACTCCACTCTACGCCAAGTGTATTCATTGATAGAGTATATCGTTTTGATCACGCAAGACACTTGTAGCCGGTATACTTCTCGATGCCCTTGACCTCCACCAGCAGCATGTATAGATCGTTGCTGTCGAGGTGGGTCAGCGGTCCCGTGATGTTCAACTAGTCGCCTTTCACGAGAATTTCTAGGTTGCTGCTTACTAGCCGTGCGGAGTTGTTGTAGCGAACCAAATGGGGGTTTCTGCACAGAAGCACGTCGTTGGGAAGTTGAACCAACTCTGTGCTGCGGAGGTTGGCTACACGAGGAACACGTGGTGCGGTACCTCCGTACTAACGGTTACCAATGTACTCCACTAAACAAGAGTCTTCAGCATTCTGGCGTAATGGAACCAGTGCCTTGCTAATGTAGTCAACATCTACTAGTGCACTGACCGCTGGAGCCATGATAAGTGCTGGCGCAGCAGCTTGATCCGGAGTGCTCTGAAACGTGAACACTGCGAGCACCATGAAGATACCAAACAGAAGCATCGATGGGTGGGTAACGCCTTCCTGCACAATGCGAGTGTAGTTAAGCTCGTCGGGGCTCCCGCTGCTTCCAATGAGGGATTAGAATTCATCGGGGTAAGGTTCCAGAATTTCACACGTGGACTTCTACAGTGGTCCGGCACATCGTGAGCACAATTTGCTGTCGCTGAGGCTGCGGTTGAGCTGCTGCAGCTCGTCCCGTTCCCGACGCAACTCGCTGTTTTCAAGCTCCAGCCTCGAGATGTACTATTTGCGCTGGTCACGGGAACGTTGTGCCGACTCGCGGTTCTTTAGTTTTTGTATCTGCATTCGCACTTAGCGGCTGGGTTTTTGGCGCTAGCTGCCCTCCCCCGCGTCGTTGTCGTCGCCATCTGAGGCGTTCTTGTGTTTTCGCTGCGCCGCCTTCAACTTGATGCGCTACTTGCGCGTTGTTGGAGTGCTGTCTTCCGAGTGACTCACCGCCAAAGTAGTGCGACTATGCGCATCTTCTTGCTCCATATGCTTCGCCAACAATTAATTTTTATAATGGCCTTTTGCTATCAGAGCTTTTCCTCAACGAAATCTTCGATAAGCTCGGCACCGAGACCCTCAAGATACACCAAGGTAGTTCCCCGATCGGAACGTACGCAGTAGGACCCAAACATGCATATGGGAGCTTCAGTAGTCTTGATGTCGAGAGAGTATACGGTTTCAACGGTTTCTTCTGTGGGCGGGCGTTCCTTTTTCTCCTTCTTGGTCGATTTCGCTTATTTAATCTATTTGACCTCTTTAGGTTATTTGGGCTCCTCACTGATGAACTCAGCGGCGATGCCCATGTTTGAAACCACTTCCAATTGGCTGATCCGATTTTGTTTGAGATTGATATGCAGCTTGAACTATTTGATGTAGTCGGGATACTCCACTGTAAAGGTTGACTACTTACCTTTAGCGACTGTACTCACGTCGAATGGGAGAGCTGGATTCAGGATTTTGGTGCGATCGTGCACTGAGTAATACCAGAACGTGTAGTAACCGGCAGAGTTGAACACGATTTTGAACAGTCTCGCCTACTACCTCACAGTCCTGGAGTCTGAGAACCTCACACCATCGAATTTTCCAACCCAGTCCCTACGGGAGCGCCGTACTCGGATACCCGAATTACCACTCCAATCCTTCATCTTTTTCTTGGACTCTTCATCCTTTTTTGCTGCCTGCTTAATCCTCTCAAGTTCTGCGGGAGTCACCTTCTCCTTGAGCTTACCGATTTGTTCCTGTATGTCTTTGAGCTCTTTCGTAGTTACTGCGATTTTGTCATTAACCATGTTGCTGATCTTCTCGAGATCCTCTATTTCCTTCTCTATCTTATCAAAAGGCTTGTTTTTATAAGTTTCCAGCCACTTTGTATAGATTTTCTTTTCACTTTCCAGCTTAGGGAGAGAGCTGCCCAATCTGTCAGCACTCCTACGTTGAATCGAAGGCAGCTTGTCAATCTTCTTTTTCAGATCCTGGGTGCTCTCCACGTTATTCTTTAGCCAGGCTGACTTCCGCTTTTCCTGCTCCTCCAGCTCCTCTATCTTGGTCTTTAGCTGCTTGTTTTCGTAAAGAGCTTACTTCATCATGAGCGCTGCTGTGTCAATACTCTTGGCCTTTCCGCGTTTGCTGTACTCCACGATGCGATACTACAACCCCTTGTTCTTGGTGGTCAGTTCCTTCACTTATTTGCGTAACTCAGTCAGCTACCTTTGCTTCGCCTTGAGCATTTCCTCACTTTGCGCAATGGTTTGAAGCTGAGCTGAAGCGGACTCTGATTTCTGTATGTTCTTGAGCTGCTTCTTGTAGATTTCAATGAATTTGTTGGCGTTCTCGAGTTCCTTTCGAATGACTTCGAGTTGACTTTCAAGATTGGGTGTATTATCCTTCTTCACCTTGGTCTTGTCGAGAATCTTATTGACGGTTTCACCCAGCTCATACAACTCGTTCCGATACTTTTAGTTCTGCGTCTCCAGCGTTATGATCAATCGCTTGTAGTCTTCTTCCATGCGCCAGGGTTCATCAATAAGCTTTTAGACGATGTTACCGTGGCTCTCTTTCTGCTCCATCATTATTATTATATTTGATCATCAACAGCCATCATGCTTCGTCGAACTTAGGGCGTGAACTGACGTCCACACTGGTGCCCACCAGATGCTTTGCTGTGGTACCTTGCGGGTTTTGAGTGTAGTTGACTTCTTCTTGCTCCTATTCAATCAGCTCGCTATGTGGGAGTTGCTTAACCTTTCCAACGCAGTACTTGACTGAGAAGAACAGCAGAATGGCGGAAATCAGCACTGGGAAGATCACCCATAGGAAGAAGAACTTAACCTTCATTTTGAAATTGGCCATATTGTGGCCAGGATTTACCAGGGTCATCTGTACAGTGTCATAGACAAAGCGGTATCCTCGGCTGCCTGGTTCATCGGAGCTGGAGTCTACAACTTCGACCCAGCAGCTTGCACTTATGTACAAATAGTCAGTTTCTGGGTCGACTATGCTTTCTGCCGTATCTCGGCTGATTTCAAAGGTGATAGTTGTGAGATCGAGGGCTTCGTTGGGAGAAACATTGACGATCGTGCTGTAAACGACGGTGGTGCCGCATTGGACGGCTTGCTTTAAATCTGCAGGACTCTTACTTGCAAACAGCATATACTTGTAGCTGACCACATTGTAGAAGCTGTTGGCTTTGATGTGGTCCACAGTGAAGTGAATCTTGTCATCTGCAAACTGATATGCAATATGACTGGTGTCTGGTCCCAAGGCAGCGTATGGGTACTGATCGCCTTTGAAGAAGCTGTATCTAAACAGGAAAGTAGCGTTGGGGTTAGTACGGGTATTCTTCACAGCAACTCTTGAGAACATCATGGAGTACGGCACATCAGCACTGTCTAGTCTCACCACGTAGTGCCCAGCAGTCTTCGAATGTTCAGCTATGCTTGCTTTGCTATCGATGAAGCGTTTGTAGTCGCTGGTAGCTTCAAAATCAACCTCACCGGAACACTCGAACAGCTCGACTAGCACCGACTCACTGGTGGGGTTATACATTTCGAGAAGCACTGCCTGCTCAGTGTCAGCATTACTCATGAGGTTGTCGCTGTAGGCCATGACAAACCGGAAATTGACGTTGTAGCTATGCATAACAGTGACGTTCTGTGGCTTCTTTTCATCGTACACCGTCATGCAGATAAGGTAGTAGCCTCGGAGACTCTTCATCTCAATGTTTAGATCCTCCTTGTTTCGATTCTCCTTGATAACAAGTGACCCTTCACGTTGGCACTCAATCCATGTGTCCTTGTTGAAGCACCGCACGTCGTACTTGAAGTTGTTGGTATCGACTGTACTCATGTGCACGTACGTCGAGGTGTTCTTCTCAAGAGAAAGGAATTGAACACATTGGCCAGTACTCGCATTGTTGACTTCGAGGGTGTACGGCATGCCCTCGATTAGCTTGCGGGGGTAGCTAGAACTATCGATGGTGAGGGTGTAACTGCAGCTTTGCGAACAAGTTATCTTAATCAGGAAGGCCTCGTCATCGTAGAGGTTTTCTCCTGAGCTGGTGGTACCGTTGTAGGGCACATCAATGGTGGTAGAAGTGCTAAATGATTAAGTGATGTTGACTGTCTTGTCAGTTGTGACAGTGACCTCGACTTCGAGGTTTCCGAATAGAACTGTGATGGGTAGCTTGAACGGCGACATCTTTAGGTATGCGTAACGAATACTTGGGCTCATAGCCGTCAGAGTTTAGCGAGTCACGCGATTCTCTCGCATAGGTATGGGAGAATTGATGCTATGAAGCACAATGATAAATGCTGCAGACGAAGCCGAAGTCACTTCAATGAGGTAGTAGCAGTCGGTGCAGAAGTATTGACTGCTGTCTAGGACAAGAAGGGAAGCATCGTGGCTGGGTCCACCAAACTCCCACCTGCCGTTCACACCAGCAATCGTAGAACTGATGTCCACAACTTGGTCTTGAGTAATCGTCTTGGCATTGAACCCGACCTGTCCGTAGTCGGACTGCGCTACCACTCTGAAGGACTCCTTGCGGGTGTTGTAGTACAGGAAGTACAGCTTATCGCCCTGCTTTAGCTCAGTTGAGAACATATGACCGCTGACTAGTTCATACACCTTCTCGTCGACTGGGCTGTAGCTCAGTTAGAATGCACAATCACTGACACCGGTGACCTCGATCACGTAATCAATGGGTTTTTCTGATGGGCTGATCATAATTTCCCCAGTAAGCGACTTGGATAGGACTGTTGTGTTGATTGCTCCATCCTGCTTTGCCATTAATTCGAGCCTGGCGCAATAGACGTTGTAGCTGTTGGCATGCACGATGAGTTACTTCGAGCCGTCGCTACGTACCTCATACTGCAGGACATTGTCTTTCTCCACGAAGCTTTGCTTGGTTTCAGATGGGTGCAGCTTCGAGATATGCTGGGTCACTTCGATGCGGAACTAAGCCGGAGCTTCTGAACCAGTAGAGTAGACACTTAGTAACAGAATTTCCTTTGCGTTGGAAGTGGCAAGGTCAGGTGTTCGCACCACCAGCGCAGTCGAACCCAGGTTGTTGGTTTCGGCCGATAGGGTATCATCTGCGTAGGCAGGATATATCGCTGTTGCGTTACTATTCAGGTAGTCTTTCCATGTTGTGAGCTTTCCAACGATACGATACTTGGTGTCGGATTGCGATCGGATGGATACCATGAGTGGCTTGGAGTTGGCCATATTGTACACAAAGTAACGTGGCGAGGAGTTGGACAGAGCACCCTTTACGTACTGCTGTAAACCATCGAACAGTTCCAACTCACCACGGGTAAACTGCACAGCAGTCGCAACCGTAGCCCCTTCGAATGCGTTGAACCGAATACTCATGATACAGTCGGGTCTGATACCGCTATTCGAAGCAGCAGGGCAATTGTTATTGATTTCTGTCGCGTTGATGGTTGTGATTCGATTGCTGATCAATCTCGTGTTGTTGCCGTTCCAATCTACAGTTACGTTCATATTGCCAGTGGTAATCGCAAAGTAGGCACTTGCCAACACGATTTCGATATCGTCCATTCTAGTGATGAGGTAACTGCTGCATCTTTCCTCGACGGGATCAACATCAATGTTAGCTACCCTCCCAAGGTTCCTTAATGGGCATTTGTTGTCTCTGTTGTACGAAATGTCGAATACAGCATCCTCCCCACCGGTTACTACCACAATAAACTCGTTCCCGCTAGAGTAGGATTCCACATCGGAGATGCTGAGGTGGTTATCTCCTTCACTCTTCCAAACACGACCTGTTTTAATTTGTTCTCCGTCGCTAGGGTAAACCGTGAAGTCTACAGACCCCTTGATGGTGCTGACATCAATTGAGAAGACGGTCGGTTTTCGGAGCTGGATGTAGAATGATTGAGAACGTTGCGTGGAATTGATGAATGAAATTTGGCTGGGGCCTTCAGTAAGCTGTACAACTGCGGAATCAAACGAAGATTTGTCATCAGTGCTGCCATTATTCTTACGCTTGATAACTGCCGTCAACGAATAATATGAAGGGGTGTATGCCTGGACTCTCACATAATAATTACCCTTGATGTCTTTCGTGTACAGAAGTGTATCATTCATACCGATTTCCACTCCTATGTCGGTCATATTAAGATCTCTGCTGAGGGTAGTGGCCCAGAGCAGACAGTCACCACTGATGACGGTCAGTAGGAGATGCACTTCGGCAACATCTTCAACGTGAGCCAGCGCAAGGAGGTATCTTTTAATCTCTCCTTCCTCAATTCTGTCCTTTCGAGGAACTCCTTCTTGTAGATTCGATTCCACTCCGATTTCAGCGAAGTTAATCATGTAGGTCATGGGCTTTTCAGTTTTGTTAGGATTGAAGCAGACCACTTGGAAAGTACAGGTGCAGGTGTCACCACCAGTTCCTCTGCACTTGGTAATGTCATAGCTAAACGTGAAATACTTGATAGCGTTGTTCTCGTGGGTGCTCCCGCTAATCTCGTTGAAAGATTACTGAGCCTTTAGCACATCATCAACTGTGCTTAGAATGCAATTGTCGAAGCCTTTGGATTCATTACAGATTCGGACTCCGTACTCCAGTTCCTAGGTGTAGACTTAGGCTCCGAGTGAAAAGTTTCGTAGCTTATCGGACCTGTCTTTAGCAACATCTCCCTTGAAGATATAAATGTAGTTGTCAACGTCTTTGCCGATGAGTGTAGATACTTCTGCGACATCGTTGTTGAGCATAGTGAAGCCTCTCCTATCAACATTGGCTTGAAGCCTGTAAGTAGAGTCATAGTCGCCGGAAACAGCGATGACTACCTTATCCTTGTAGCCCATCTCTTCTCGAAGTTTTTTTGTCAGCACAACTTGCGTGATGCCACGGAAAGCCACTCCTTCCGTGGTCTTATTCAGCGTGAAACTCTCATCTGGTGCCAGGAGTATTCTACTCTTTCCCGTGTACTTCGTCAGCTTGAAGTACACCTACCCTTAGAGCTCACTGCTGGTGAGAGAGCTTAGATCTAATATGTACAGGTTCGTCTGGTCCTTTCGGACCTCGTCGTATGCATCATGCTCGAGAGAGATGCTTCGCTTGTTGTTGTTTACAGTATAGCATTCGATGAGGATCTCCATGTCTTTCCGACCAACCAGTAACAACTTAATGCTCTGCTTTGACTTGACTGCCTACCTTGATACGAAGAGGCCCAGCCCATCATTCCAGATAAATTTGCCTTCCAACTGATGTACATCGACTGAAGGCGGTTGCACCGAATCACCAGCATTACCGTATAACGCGAGTGCACCGTCAACTTCCTCTGGGTTATCCAGAGTGGCCAGCACCCTTACCTCAGAAAAGGAATCCACGTCAACATCAACAGTAGCCTCGAACTGCTGTCCATCGCGATCGATTCCAATCATAAACGACTCGCCTAGTTTCATCTTGTAGTAGCGATCGACGTAAGCTACGATCGTATAGTTGCAGTCAGTTAGGCAATTCACATCCACCTCGAAGCGATCATCTTGTTGCAGGTCTTCAGTTGGGACCATACAGAGCACAACTGGCGACTGATCCATACAATCA
>ERZ724508.164-NODE-164-length-47840-cov-5.249953_pt1 | contig 47840 bp, 46 predicted proteins | sample MGYA00376041_ERZ724508 | MGnify/ENA primary metagenome ERZ724508 (study PRJEB28724, sample SAMN07190887) | wastewater metagenome | isolation source: effluent of sewage treatment plant in Hong Hong | place: USA: Christiansburg, Virginia | collected 2016-03-01 ...
GTAATTGTCTTAAAAAGAACAGTACCATGCATACGCATAAGAGATACCGTCTTGTTCGCATGTTCGACCATCATATCTTCAATTTTATCAGCCGCTATATCAATCAACGCTTGAGGCATGAAGCGAATATCTCTTAATAGGGTTGCAACGCCAATTTTACTAAGGCTCCACACAGTTTTCTCCATAATTTCAACTATCATCTGATCATCATTTTCATCTAACTCAATGAACATTTGCATTAGAGCAGTACCTCTTTTAGGTATTTTAAGTATCAATTTATCTACATCGTTATTAGTTGAAGTAATAAAACAAGTTTCGGTTGAAGTATTTTCTAAAACATATTTTCTTATATCGCTATATTTTGAAATTGAATCATAAATTTTTATTTTCATTAGAAGGATACCATCAACATCGCTAAAAGTCATCGTGCCTTTTTTACGATCTATATCGCACATACCTTTTACAGCATCGTATACTAAAGTTTCATCTTCTACTAAAACATCAAATGAGTTTTGAAAGTTTCGCTTAAATAACAATGCTGAGAGAAAAGATCCACAAGAGCTATAAGGTATTGGCTCGATACATGCCAATAAATCCCGTAGGTACGGGATGCTCTTAAATTTATCTTGAGATATAGTTACTTCATACTGGTAATTCATAATTATATATAGATTCTACGTCTTAATCTAAATAAATAAAGTATTTTCTTCTATAATCAATTTATGAGAGTATGCGCCATTGACTGTGGTAGTAATTCATTCCATTTACTAATTGCTGATGTTGAAAGAAAAGATCAATTTGAAATAATTGTAGAAGATAAATCGCTTCTATATTTAGGCGCGGAAGTAGCAACTAGTGGAGAGATATCGAAATCTAGCTTATTGCGCGCGAAAAGAGTTATACGACATTATAAGACTCTAATATTAAGACATAATGTTGAAGTAGTGAAATGTGTGGCTACTAGCGCAATACGCTCTGCAAATAATGGTGACCTAGTAATAAAGTCATTAACAAAAACACTAGGTCATGAAATAAAAGTGATCTCAGGTGTAACTGAAGCTGAATTAATTTTTCGTGGTATTTCTGCTGTTTCATCACTACCAGAAACAAGAGTATTAAATGTAGATATGGGAGGTGGTTCTCTCGAATTAATGGTTGGTCAACGTAATTTTTTAGAGTATGCAACTAGCGAACCATTAGGCGCCAGTCGACTTTCACGCACCCTTAAAGTATGCGACCCACTTAGTAAAGAAGATATAAAAGAGATAGAAAAACAATGCTCTAAATATTTCATAGATTTTAAGAAGCATTTTAGTAAAAGTTCATTTTCTAATATTGTTGTTTCATCTGGTACTTTAAATAATTTAGTAACTATGGCAAGGTCAATGACAGATAGCTATGTACCGGCTACTAACTCTAATGTTTCTGCTTCATCGAGTGAGCTAAAAATAATATGTGATCTTTTGATTTCAAGTAATAAAAAAGATCGTAATAAAATAATAGGTTACGACAACAATAGAGATGAATATATTCAAACAGCTGCAGTAATTTGTAATTACATTTCTACTATGGCCCTAGATGACTCTCCTTGGTACTCATCATCATTCGCTTTAAGAGAGGGTCTTGTTTTAAAAGTTGGTGATGAAATATTTAAAGAAGAATATACATCTCAAAAAGATATTGCAAACGCAACAATTAATACCATTGATAAGAAATTATTAGCATTAGAAAGAACAATAATAGCAAATAACAAAAAATCGAAGGTAAACATATATGAACATGGCCAATATGTGGCCAAGCTCACTTCAATAGTATTTTCTGAACTAAGTGAATTACACACATTGGATAATAACGAACTTGATATTTTGGAATATGCAGCAAGACTACATGACTTAGGTGAAACTATATCTAGAACAAAACATGATGTTCATGGAGCCTATATCCTCTTTAATACTCCCCTTCCAGGATTCTCGCCAAATGAAGCAACAATGTTACGTTCTATAGTTAGATGCCATAGGACAAAGAATCCGAAGACTTCAGATAAATATGTAGGACGCCTAAATGATAAAGATTTAGAAAAAGCGAAATGGCTAATTGCAATATTGCGTATTGCAGATGGTGCTGATGCTGGCAAATCAAATTTAGTCGAAAATATCAAAATATCAATAAAGCCTGATGTTATTTATATCTATCTTTTTTCAAAGTTTGATCTGGAATTGGAAGTATATTCAACACGTAGGAAACGTTTGCTTCTAGAAGAGTTATCTAATAGAGATGTCATTGTATCTCAAAGTGAATATTAATTTATGGGGCGACGTTTTCGATTACAGGAGCAGCTACAATAGGCATAGGATTTAATCTTGGAGCCCCTAATAACTCATACTCATGACCTTTTGCTAACACAAAATCAACATAAGAATTTGAATGATTATAGGCATAGACGGCTTGTCTTCTATATTCATCATTAGTTAAATTCGGAGCAGAAGAACATAAATACTGAGCTGTTGCTAGTGCTCCATCATAAAGATTTTGAGGGTCAAATAATCCATCACCATTGCCATCGCCTTTCCATCTATTCCAAGTGCCAGGTATAAACTGCATAACTCCCACTGCTCGATCCCATTCAGTGTCGCCATCATATAAACCTTTATCTGTGTCACGAATTGCAGCGAAGCCCTGACCGTTAAGAGGCACACCTATAATGCTTGGAGTAACTGTTCCGTTTGCACTAATAACAGCTCCACCGAATCTGCCATGATTAGATTCAGCCCTACCAATACCGGCTATCAGCCACCACGGAATAGCACATGTAGGATTATTCTGTGCAATAGTTTTCTCTGCTCGTAAATATGAGTCCATTGTCAGAACTGGTATGTCAAAGCCATCGAGTGAAGCTACTGGCAATACTGACCCAACTATACTTTTGGTAGAGTTAACTTCTTTTTGTTTAGCTAACATATCAGCAGATATAGTTTTTAAAATATTATTAATTTCTGTTACTTTATTATCTATTTTTACCTTATATGAATTGGCATCATCAACGCGTTTTTTTGTTTTATCCATTTTCTTTTTTAAATAGAACAAAACTTGATCAGCCTGCGAAGCACGTCTTTGAACATCAACAATATTTTCATTTGACTCCTTGTAGGCATCAGAGCTTTTTTGATATTGCGATATTACTATTGAATTAAGAGAATTTTGTATATTAGATAATTGCAGTTTTCTTGCAGCTAGATTATCTGTGGCAACAATTAATTCTGGTTGTAACACAACAGATTGATCTAATAGAGAATTCTGATTTTTTGTTAAAGCAGATAATTCTGCCTCGGCTTTTGAATAGCTAATCAGTGCTGTTGCAAGCTCGGTCTTCTTAATCGGCATACCTATTAATCGAGCATCTAAAAGTGGGAATGAATCTGGTGTAGATTTAGGAACAAAACCATCAGCATATGAAGGCGAGACATTTACACAGGCGATAGTTACAAATATGCTTATCAGCATGATATTAATAATGATTGTTCTGATAGAAACTCTTTTTTGCATCCCATTATATGTCGGCAACTAGATCTCATCTATGAAATAGTTTTAAAGTAATTCTTATTCGCAATATTCGTTTTATTACATCTATCAGGTAAAATAAACAAAATAATGCTTTCATTTTTATTAATTATGCGTTACATTAATGATGATATGTCGGATTTTTCAGGAAAAGCATTAATTGCCGCAGGGCGGATGATAAAGGCAAAAAGACGTCAACTTAATATTAGCCAAGAAGAGGCAGCCCGACTTGCAGGTATAAGTGTTGGCACTTGGAGTCTTTTAGAACGTGGTATCCATAGGCCAAAACCAAATACAGCTGAACAAATTGAAGAAGTATTGCAGTGGGATGATAATCGTTTACAAAAGATATGTGTTCAAAAAGAAGATAATAAAGAATTAATGATGGAGTTTGGAAATAGAGTTAGAGCAAGAAGAAGAGAACTTGGTCTCTCACGTCAATCAGCATCCTTCCAAGCGGGCATCAGTGTTTCGGGATGGCAACATATTGAACGTGGAAGAATTCGACCACGTCCACATACAGCTAAACGAATTGCAGAAGTACTCGAATGGGAGCTTGATGAATTTGCATTATTGCATGAACATCCAGTTCCCCCATCTACGATTCCTGGACTAAGTGAAGTTCAAACGAAACGTCTTGTAGATTTTGGTGAAAAAATTCGTAAAGCGAGAAAACGTGCGGACTTGACTCAAATTTCAGCGGCAAAAAAAGTCAATCTCAGTAATGCAACTTGGTCACCTTTAGAAAGAGGAAGAGTCCGCCCAGTATTATCAACACTCTTAAAAATTTGTTCACTCTTTAATTGGGACTATCGGGAATATGCAGATTTAGTTGCACCAAATTCTGGAGCATCTATGATTTTTCTAGATAATAAAATGCAGGAGCTCGAAGTTAATAGTATTCCAGGCACATCACTAAATGCACATATTAGTTATAATGGTGCAGAATACTATACAACGATAGATGATAAGTATAAAAATATTACAGAAGAGTTACTAAATCAAGACTCAAATCGCGCTTCCAACGAGTAAATCCTTAGATCAGCAATAGGTTGTTTTCTTAGAAGCCACCCCAGTTAAAATATATTTATCTACAGTTTCGCTTACACAATTATTAGATCTACCATATGCAGTGTGGCCTTCGCCTTTGAATTCCAGCAAAGAACCATGTTGTAATTTCTTCGCAACGTCACGTGATGCTTGAACTGGTGTCGCTGGATCACCAGTAGTTCCAATTACCAAAACTGAATTTCCCTTAGAATTATTTACTTTAAATGCTTTTGCATCACCAACATTTGGCCAATACGAACATTGAATTCCAAAAAGTACAACAGCTTCACCTATAAGTGGTGCTTTTATTCCAATTTCTTTTGCAAAAGAATACAGATCATCGCCTGAAGCTAGTTTACCGTCGGAACAGAGTATTGATAAAAAAGACATATAGGAACCATCATATGTGCCATCATAATCTCTACCTAAATAAGAATTGTATCCATTAATTATTCCGGAACTATCGCCTAATTCTACTTCCGATAGTGCATCATCTAGTGATGGCCATTCTTCAATACCACCATAAAGATAAACGCCCGTGCCTAAGTCGAATTGAGCAGGACCTAGAGTGCTTCCTGATCCATCATCTGAAACTATTGGATTTGCATCGATCTCAGAAGCAATTCTACTGTAAACAGTTTTTGGGTCTTCCCCATTTGCATACTTACATATTGTTTCTTTACAGTAGTTGAAAAAACTGTCAAATGCATTAGAGAATCCAATACCTTGATCGCCCGCAGAGGTCAAAGGATTAGCACCTACATCGACAACACCATCTAAGATAATTGTACGATAGTTTTTTGGGAATAATGTCGCATATATTTGACCAAGTACAGTACCGTATGAATACCCTAAATAATTTAATTGCTTTTCATTTAAAGCTTGACGAATCTCATCCATATCTCTCGTAGCTTCGATAGAAGTTAAATGTTTGGCTAAATCTTTATCAGTATTGACACAATCTTGTCCAACTTTTTTATTAACATCAAGCATTGCAGTTAATTCAGTTTCGTTATCAGGCGAATAATCAATACCATCAAAAAGATAATCTAAATTGGCAGAAGTACATTTAAGTTTTGTAGATTGACCGACACCTCTTGGATCCCAACCAACAATATCAAAAGAATCCAGTATTTCAGGAGAAATAAGCGAACTTGCATATTGAACAAAGTCGACACCAGAACCACCAGGGCCACCTGGATTTATCAACATTATGCCTTTACGTTTTGAAGGTACAGCAGCGCTTAGAGTTCTTAATGCAATATCTATTTTCCTACCTTTTGGTTTTTTATAATCCAAAGGAACTTTTATACTCGCACACAAAAAATTTGAACATTTCTTATAGTTGACTTTTCCAACTTTAAAATTTCCGTTGTCCTTATTTGGAGTCCCATTTGAATCTTTTTTACCAATAGAGCAACCGCCCAAGACCACGCTAAGACATAATATTGCTAGAAATATTTTCTTCATTAATAAATGCCTCTAGCTGTAATGGAATCTTGCAACATTTCTAATGCAACAGCCATTGCAGCTCTTCTCATAGACACATTTAATATATCTGCTTTATCGTGTACAGCACTATAAGCCTTTATCATTTGGTCATGAAGTCCAGTAGCAACTTGTCCAGCTGACCAAGCATAACCCTGACGATTCTGGACCCATTCAAAATAACTTGCTGTTACACCACCAGCATTTGCCAAAATATCTGGAACAACAGATATGCCTCTATCCATAAATACTGCATCAGCAGCTTCAGATGTAGGACCATTCGCTGCTTCTACAACGATCTTACAATCAAGCTTTTCTGCAATATTTTCATCAACGGCTAAGGCTAGTGCAGCCGGTACAACAACATCACAGGACACTTGCCAAAATTCAGAAGCGGAGATTGTTTCACCGCCATCAAAACCAATTACGCCACCAGACTCCTTAACATGTTCACCTAGAGCAGGTATATCAAGACCACCAGGATTTGTTACGGCTCCAGTAACGTCAGCAATAGCAACAACACGCATACCTGCACTATGAAGCAAATAAGCGAGTGGCCCACCAACTTTACCAAATCCTTGAATCGATACCCTAGAACCATTTAGATCCCAACCATTTTGTTCAAAAGCTTGTCGAACACATGTAACAACGCCATTCGCTGTTGCACCAACGTGACCAAGTGAACCACCAATTGAAAGCGGTTTACCAGTAACTGAACCAGAAGTTTCTTGCATTTTCATCATTGAAACAGTATCCATCAACCAACCCATAACTCTGTCATCGGTATTTATATCAGGTGCTGGAACATCTCTATCGGGCCCTAACATTGGCATCATTTCAATTGTATATCGTCTTGTTAATCTTTCAAGCTCTGCTAAAGAGAGTCTTGTAGGGTCAACTCGTATTCCACCTTTGCCTCCACCAAATGGAAGATGTGAGATTGCAGTTTTATAAGTCATACCTGCAGCTAGAGCTGTGGTTTCTAGAGCATCAACTTCCATATGGAAACGTATGCCACCTTTTGCAGGTCCACGAGAAGTATTGTGATGTACTCTCCATCCGGTAAAAACTTCTATTTCGCCATCATCCATACGCACAGGAATTGCAGCTTCAAAAACTCGTTGAGGCATCTCTAAAATTTTAACTACCCAAGGTTTAGCATTAATTAATGATGCAGCATCATGTAATATATTCAACATCTCATACCAACGTTTAACAGCGCCAGGAGAGCTATTACCTATTAAATGTTCTGCTTCTTTATCCACGATTCCTCTTTCGTTTATAATTTGCCTATTTCAGTTTAATATTAAGCATAAAAGCATAATCTTTTTTCTTATATGAAAACTCTATTATTGCAATATTTTGTAAATACTAACATATAAATCATTTTTTTGACGTTTGGGCCTTAACTTGTTTAGATCGAATTGAGACCACTTCTTCATCTTCTATATATGAAGCAGACTCTATTGTTAAATCATTATTGAATTTGTATAATCGTGGTGTACCAGTCGGTAATTCAAAATTTGCAATATCTTTATCTGGAATATTTTCTAATGTTTTAATTAGTGCTCGGAGTGAATTCCCGTGAGCTACTAGCATCACATTATCACCATCTAATAACCTTGGTGCCACTACACTTTCGTAAAAAGGCATAACCCTTTCGCATACATCTTTAAGGCATTCAGTCATTGGTATTAGTTTTGTAGGTATATCTGAATAGAGAGGATCATTTCTAAAATTATATTTTGAATTTTCGGAGACTTCTGGTGGCCTGATATCGAAGCTCCTTCTCCATTTCAATACTTGCGCTTCACCAAATTTCTCAATTGTTTCTTTTTTATCAAGTCCTGTTAATTCACCATAATGTCTTTCATTTAACCTCCAGGTTTTATGCGTTTCAATATCTTTTAAACCTAGCTCATTCAATATAATATTTGACGTATCGATTGTCCTATCTAAAACCGATGTATATACGACATCTGGTTGAAATTTAATTTCCGATATAACCTGAGCACATCGTTTTGCTTCTTCTATGCCAATTGCTGCTAATGGCACATTTTCCCATCCTGTAAATAAATTCAATTGGTTCCAAGTACTGAAACCGTGTCTAATAATCATAAGCTGTGAGTTCATGAATAACAGTCTACGTCCTGTGAGGGATTCTCAAAGGATTAAAGTTTATAGAGCAAATACTGGCGTTTTAGGTACTGCCTATCCAAGCATGCTTGATATTGAAAAATTTTGTGTACAAGTGCAGACAAGCAAAATATGGAGTGAACTATTCCCAAGAGATAATTCCACAAAACCACCTATCTTAAAACCTGGTAAAGGTGCAAAAACTGCACATGTAATTTGGCATCATGACGGAAGAATAGAAATCGCATTCCCAAAAGCATATCGCTATGGAACTTATGTATTGCATGAACTTACACATTACGGAATTGGACTTCGGTACGATATAGCTGCGCATGGTCCCGAATTTGTAGGATATTTTCTATCATTAGTAGATGAATTCTGTTCGACAAGAACATCAAATGCATTGCGCAGAGCAATGACAACGCACAAAGTGCGCGTATATATCCCCCACAGAATGTCTTTAATGCCTAATGAAACCCGAGCTATTAAAGATAAAGAAAACCAAGAAACTCAAGGTAACTTAAATAATGACCGTTCTAAATCTAGCCTCGGTATTGAAGAACTAAAACTTTTCGATGATCATGGCCATACCTTGACCTCCACCAACGCACATAGTTTCTAGGCCATATCGAGCATCGCTCTCATTCATATTATGAATAAGTGTTGTCATAATTCTTGCACCTGTTGACCCAAATGGATGTCCTAATGCTATTGCTCCACCATTAACATTTAATTTCTCTCGATCTATATTTAATTCGCGCATACATGGAATAACTTGTGCTGCAAAAGCTTCATTTAGCTCAACAATATCAATATCATCTATTTTTAATTTAGTTTGAGCCAATACTTTCTTAACAGCTTCTATAGGCCCTAGTCCCATAATTTCAGGATTAAGTCCTGTCGAACTTGCACCAACAATACGGGCCAAGGGTTCAAGTCCTAATTGTATAGCTTTGCTTTCGCTCATAACTACTACAGCTGCCGCCCCATCATTTAATGGACAAGCATTGCCGGGTGTAACTCTTCCATCTGATCGAAATGCACTTTTTAATTCCGCTAATCCTTCCAATGTTGTGGAAGGACGTGGACAATCATCAATAGATATAATTGTATTCTCGTCGAGAATATATGGTGTGATTTCTTCTTTATAGAAACCTCGCTCAATTGCACTCGCTGTTTTTTGCTGAGATTCAAAAGCATACTGGTCCATCTCTTGACGAGTTATACCAAATTGATCAGCAACATTTTCACTTGTTAACCCCATTGTTATATAAATGTCAGGTAAACCTTCAGTATCACTCCATACATAACCCTGCAAAGCTGAATTTGATAAGACTCTTTTTTGCGCTTCATCGAATTTCGGATTCATGGTGTTAGGCAAAGAGTCAGAAGTTCCCATAAGAAATCTTGATGTACATTCAACGCCACCAGAGATATAAGTATCACCGAAACCCGCAGCTATGTTTCCCGCTGCTATAGCAATGGCTTGTAGAGAGGATGCGCAGTATCTATTAACTGTTGTAGCGCTTGTATTTTTCAGACCTGCAAGTAAAGTTGCAACTCGCGCAATATTATATCCCTGTTCACCTCCTGGCAAACCACAACCAATGATTATGTCATCGATGGAATCTGGATCCAAATGAATTTTATCCATCACATCACGTATATAAAAGGCCATTAAATCGTCAGGTCGAACCCCTATCATTGAGCCTTTAAATGCTCGGCCTATAGGTGAACGTGTTGTTGATACTATTACTGCTGATTCCATCTGTATATCTTTGTATCTTTTCGAGCATAACTCAAGCATTAAACTAGATTACATAAAATATTATTTAAGGGGAAATTTATGCATGACGGTGGGAAAAAGGCGATACTTGCTGCTTTTAGTGCCAACCTTGGCATAGCAATTATGAAGTTTGTAGCTTTTATTTTTACTGGAGCTGCTTCTTTGCTTGCAGAAAGCCTCCATTCTTTAGCTGATACAGGAAACCAAGCATTGCTATTACTTGGGTCTAAAAGAGCTAGCAAACTACCTACATCTGAGCATCCTTTTGGTTTTGGTTCAGAAAGATATTTTTGGAGTTTTGTAGTTGCACTTGTATTATTTTCTATGGGTGGATTATTTGCATTATACGAAGGTCTCTCCAAATTATTTTCCACCTCGCATGAACTTGAATCTCCAATTTGGGGTTTTGTTGTTTTAAGTATCGCCATAGTTTTAGAAGGATTTTCACTTAGGACTGCTATGACTGAATCCAAAAGAGTTAAAGGAAATAAAAGTTACTGGCAATTTATTAAACAAGCAAAATTACCTGAGTTACCTGTTGTTCTCCTAGAAGACGTCGGTGCGCTTTGTGGTTTAGTTTTTGCACTTCTTGGTTTAAGTGTTGCAACTATAACGGGTGATTCGCGTTTTGATTCTATGGGATCAATAGCTGTTGGTTTATTACTAATTGTTATAGCATATATTTTGGCCGTCGAGATGAAATCGCTACTAATCGGTGAGGCTGTGGATTCAATAGATATGAATAATATTCGTGCGGCAATACTTGACGGCAGTGAAGCAAAAAGTATTATTCATATTCGTACAATGCATTTAGGTCCTGAAGACATATTGCTTGGTGTGAAAATCGAATCGGGGGCAAATAATTTGCGTGAAGTAACGAATGATATTAATACTATCGAGTCGAGGATCAGAGCAATTTTACCATCGGTCAAAACTATCTACATAGAGCCAGATATTTTAAAGAATAAAGATATTTAAAGACACCACTGCATTGAACATACAATAACATTAGATGCTTTTAACCAAGCATTATATCCATTTTCAATACTCGATATCAATACAGTTAATTCCTGATCTACGTCAATAGGTCTATGATATTCTATATAAATTTTCGTAAAATCCTTGAATTTATAAATTATGCTCGCTTCATATAATACAATAAATGCGAATGAATTATTAGCATGGTCATTAATATCGATATCGCATTGTCTAATTTTAAATTCAAAGGATTTTATCGAATCGAGTAATTCTGTTTTTGGAACTAATGGAAGAACTCTTTTAGTGGAAATGTTAATTGCTTCAGGATATGTCTTTTCTAACCAATCCGGAATTTCTTTTGGCTTATAATTTTCATCTAATGACACCCATATAGTTTTTGCTGAAATACAATTATCATTATCTTTAAAAATATTGACATCTCGTTGTGCTGAAACTTTTCCAAGCCCACCACAATGAGTTTCTAATTCAACAATATCATTTCTCATTGGCCATTGCTTTTGGTTTATTGTTCGATTTAATATTTCTATAGATCTTGCTACCCATATACCTCCATCACCAAGACCAAGATCGTTTGTATCGTCAAAACCTATGTCTTGTAAATATCTAGCTATTGAATCAATTCTAAGTTTACCTTTAGAATCACAGTCCGTGATTCTAACTCTTCTATTAGTTTTAAAAACCCTTTTTATATTCATATTTAATACTATTTATCTTTAAGTGATTCTATAATTGTTCTGAGTGAAGCTAATTCATGATTTAATGTTGAGACTTCTGATTCTAAATTATCAACTCTATATAACAGATTTTCTGATTCATCTAGAGTATAGTCATCTTCATTTCCATTATTTATATCCTTACCCTCACCTTCAATAAGTTGAAATGAAGGTTTACTAGGCACAGCATCCAATCTATCTTCAGTATTTAAACCGCTAAAAAAACAATGGTTAATTCTGCCTTCTTTCTGCCCTGGTTGCTTTAACATACGTGTAACTAATGCAGGTTCACATTCCACCAATTCTTCAATCGCGTCATCACAATCTTGTAAAGTTTGAAAATCGGCCATTCGATCTGTTCTCGCTTTTATTTCACCAAGAGTTTGTGGACCACGTAATAATAATACTGCGAGAACTGCTTTTGCATCTTCTGATATTGCAAATATATTTGTAATATCATGTCTATGCTTTGGTACTCTTGAGCCAGCATAAACACCGCGTAAAGCTAAACCCTTTTCTCTTAATATTCCCAAGGTTCGTTCGATTAGCATCTCGTCATAATTGACAATCGGATGACGATTTGTTGTTTGGTTACAGGCTGAAATGATTGTATTTAAAGTCAGAGGATAATTATCAGGTATAGTTTTCTCTTTTTCTAATAATACACCTAGAACTCTTATCTCTTCATTGCTCAAATTTAACGCTTCTTTTGTTATTGGATCCATCATTATAGATTAACTTATATTTGCGCCCAATTCATTGAGGGTTTAATTAATGCTTCATTTAATTGTATTGAATACTCATTTCGCGATATTTCGATTGCACCTAAACTGGCCAGGTGAGGTGTTAGCCATTGAGTATCTAATAGTAATGCTTTTTGGTCCTTTAGAATCTCAATCAATTTAATTAAAGCTACTTTAGAAGCATCGCTTTTTGTAGAAAACATTGATTCCCCAGCAAAAAATGCGCCAAGGGACACTCCGTATAATCCACCCACTAATTCATCATCTTCATATACTTCAACTGAATGGGCGAAACCTAATTCGTGTAATTTAGTGTAATTGTAGATAAATTCATCATTAATCCAACCTCCTTTTCTTGGAAGTTCTTTGCATTTCCTCATGACCTTCTCGAATTTTTGATCAATTTTATATGTAAATCTGTTGTAACTCTTTTTCATTGATTTAGTTATTCGTAAATTACCTAATGGAAGCACACCACGTTTTATAGGCGAAAACCAACCCAAAATCATATTTCCATTTTCATCTGAAACTTCCATTGGGAAGTACCCGCTCGAATAAGCTTTAATGAGCGTACTAGTTTCTAAATCAGCACCAATAGAAATTAAGTCACCGAGGTTTTTATCTATTTTATTAATATTTGGAAATTCATACTGACTTAGTTCAGCTAAGTTTTGCCATGTTTTATTTACGTTCATCAGCTAATTTCCAACAATACCATGCAACAATAGTTCGATATGGCTTATATTTGTTTACTAAATCCTTCATTTCTTTTTCCGTTGGCATTATTCTTTTTTTAAAAAGTATTTGTGAACCAGCCCTCACTCCATAATCACCAGTGGGCCATACGTCTAATCGTTTGAGTCTATCTATAAGAAACATCTGTGCGCTCCAACGCCCTATACCTCTAACCTGTACCAATTTCTCTATTACTTGTTCATCATCATATTTTCCTATGGATCTTAGGTTCAATTTAGATTCCATAACATGTTCTGTTAAAGATCGAATTGATAATAATTTATTTTGAGATAAGCCTGCACTACGTAAATCTACATCGCTTGTTGACATTACATTTTCAGGCGTAACTCCACCTAGTGCTTTTAGCACTCTTGTATGAATTGACGCAGCAGCTTTACCTGCTAACTGTTGATAACAGATTGTTTCAACCAATGATGCAAAATGAGTTGATCTATCTTTTCTCCAATTAAGTTCACATGGACCAAACTTTTTTACGATTAGAGAAAAATCTTTATGTTTTTTGGCAAGGCATAGCGTAGCCTCAATAGGTGATTTAATCATAGCTTCAACATTTTTAGTGCCGTCAAGTTTTATACTCAAAATTTGTCCTTTACAAGGTGTTAAAAATGATACTAGTCTTTAGTATACGAAGCATATTAATGCATTGTATATCAGGGATGATTTATGAGTATGACAGATAGATCAACACTTGCACGTACTTTGCGGACCTTATGGAGAGACGAAGAAGAGGGACAAACTCAAGAATCCTTTGAATACGTTAAACGAAACACCGCACTACTTGAATATTTAGGATATGTTGGAAATGAAGGATTTTCCGTTCAAATCACTACAGCGTTAAAGCAATATGAAGGAAGTATTTCGTTCATAGGCAAAGATTATTTTTCCATAACCCAGCAAAATCAAATGAAATCCATATCTACAAGTACATTTCCAATACTAAATACAAATTATTTTATTATTTCAATAGGGAAAAAAACTAAAAATATAGTTGAAGCACATTGTGTACCTATTGAGAATATAAGTTTTAATTCATTCATAAATGAGACTTCCCTACTAAATTTAAATTGCGATATCGAATTATTAAATCAAGAATTTGCGCTAGGACAAATAGAAATATTTAAAGATTTCTTAAAAATAGTACCAAAGCATTATTTAAAAGACAGAAGTGACAGTGTTAAAGAATTTATCACTTCTCATACACAACTGATTTGCAAAAAATCGATTATTGCAGTTTCTACAGTAAGCAGCTAATAAAAAATTTATTGTTATTTGTTTTCTGACTTGGTTTTAGTTTTTGCACCAGGCTGTTCCTTAATCCAGTCAACCAACTCATCTCGCAAGAATCTCCAACCTCGACCTCCGGGTATTTTATGAGCAGGCACACGGTCATCTCTAACCATTTGCCTTAAATACTCTGGGTGGACACTAAGAAATTCTGCAGCTTGAACAGCTGTCATGATTGGTGGAAAATCGCTATATTCTGCCATATCCAGTAATCTATCACACTTATAGACTATTTACCACAAGATATTTATGAAATTTATAACCAAATACTCTTAAAATATGCATTTGACATATTAAATAAAAATTAATTATCATCTATTAGGATCTACTTTTGTTGTAGAAATATTCGGGGGGATATTTTAATGGCATGGACGCAAAAATTATCTAAAGCACATATTATTATTATAGTAACTGGTGTCTTAGCATTTACTTCAACTTTCACTTACTTAAATTCACTAAATACAAAAATTAAAATTACTCAGTTAAAAAATGATGTTGTAGCGGGAGAAGTTATTTCCAAAGAAGATGTTAACTACATTTCTATAAATAATGATTCAATAATATCAGACTTGATGATTTCTCAAAAGAGTATGGAGAAGAGTCCATTAGTTGCTAAATTGGATTTAAAAAAGTTAGATTTTCTAACATCAACGAACACTATAAGACGTTCTACAAAAACAGGCTTACAATCACTTTCCATCACACTTGATATTGGCCGAGCAAACGGCGGAGATATTATTCCTGGCGATATTATAGATATATACGAAACTGGCGAAAATGCACGACTAGTAGCTTCCTCAGTTACAGTACGTTCTATAAAAAAACCTAATAATAGACTCGGAATATCGACGTCTAAAGAACTAATCATTGTTATTGCGTTAAAAGGAAATCAAGCTAGTGAATTATCGAAAATCATAGGTTCACAAGACATAATGGTTGTCTTATCAACTGGATCAAAAGATGTAGCCAAAACAAAAGGGGCTGAAACTTCAATGGTCACTACAACTCTTGTTCCTTCCAACTTTCAACCAATAGAGTTGAATCCAGCCATGGACAATTAATAATGCCAAATATTTACGACTGCGCCCTTGTATATAGCCCACATCTCTGGGTTGAAAAGTTCCATAGGCATTGTACGAATACTGGTCAACTAAAAATAAGATCATTCATATATGATTCAACAGTATTATTTTCAGATGAATATGATGTTGTTATAGTATCTGATAGCTGGCCTGCCTTAAGTCGAGCTCTCGTTGAAAAAATTCAAAAACGTAATGCAAAGGTTATTGGTTTATGCGAAGCAAATGATGATTCCAGAGAATTTTTAAGTTCTGTTGGTGTAGATGGAATTATTGATTCAACCAATGATGCGAAGTCTATTTGCGATGAGATCATCAAGTTGCTCGATACATTAAAAGTCTCTGAAAAAGTATTAATAGATAATGAATCCTATAGAGAAATCAAAACATTAGACATATTGGTAGATGGTCCAACAGATAATTGTTCAAGTAGAAAATGTTCTAATATATCAACAGTTATTGGTACAGGTGGAACAGGCTGTACCGAGCTAGGGATAGTATTAGCTAGTCGTTTAATCGATTCATTAATGATTGATATGGATTTTGAACATCCATCTTTAGCTCCAAGAACAAATTTAGATATTGAACCACATATAATCGATGCTATTGAGACTGCTCAAAACAACAAAGAAAATTTTTTAGCTTGTATAAAACAAACAAATAAATTTTCTGCAATAGTTGGTTTGACACATGCTTCATTAGCAACAGATATAAGAGACTACGAGATGCAGGTTTTGCTTGATGAAGCAAGAGTACATTTTTCAAATATAATTCTTGATTGTGGATCAATATCACAACATTCTTCGTTTTACTATCTTTATGAGACTATTTTTTCAGAAAGCAATTCATTTATTATCATTGGCGATTGTTCACCGCATGGAATTATCAGAATATTAGAAACTTTGGTAATCGTAGTTGATTTTATTAATACAAAAGATACAGATAATTCAAATAATATTATTGAAATCATAATTAATAAAACAATTCAAGATAAGAATCTCCAAAGACAAATTGAGGATGAAATTAAATTCTGTTCTAATAAAGTAAATATTACTTTCATAGCTGAAAATCAGGAAATACATAAATCAGTATGGCTAGGCAACATCAATTACCCAAAAAAATGGTTGAATAGTTTTAACGATATTCTATATCGACTTAATGAAGTTTCTAAATCAAGTAATTTACTTAATGAAAATGAATTAGCTGATTTAATGGACAATCAAAAAATTACTGTGGTTGATTCCTAATGAACGAAAGATTAACAACAATTAACCATGATGATAAATCCTTAAAGATTCCTGTAAATATTAATATAGTAGAAAATACAGAAATCGATATGTACGATCGACTTAGACACAGTGTAATGATAATTGCTGATAAAAGCAGACTCGATCCTATACATAATCAAAATGAACTTTTAGAAGTAATAAAGAATGTAGTTAACCAAGAAATATCTAATAATGCAATCGCTGGCATATCGAGTATTATTGATTTTGAAACTACAACAAATCGATTATCGAATTCTATTTTTGGATATGGGCCTTTACATTCGTTATTAGCCAGAAACGATATTGAAGAAATATTCATAGAAGGTGAGAGAGTTAGCTATATAGATTCGAGCGGTTTTCTAAGAGGTTTAAACGAGCCTACCACTGCATCCGAGAACCGTCATATAATTGAACGACTTTTATCCGATACAGACAGAACATTAACTGTAAAAGCTCCACTTACTCAAGCTCGTGTATTAAATGGAACAGCCAGATTAACAGCATCTATCCCACCAGTTAGCGACAAACTGAGTGCTACGTTACGAAAATATATTGTAAAAAATATTTCACTACACGATTTAACAAAAAGGAATGCTCTTTCAGAGGAATCAGCTGGCTTCTTACATGCATTGATGCAAACTAGATCAAGAATTGTAATATCTGGTGAACCTGGGGCAGGCAAAACTACTTTACTAAGCTCAATGTTGTCTAGCGCTCCCCCTCAACATTGTATTAGGTGTTGTGAAGAAATCAGAGAGATTGCAGTTAATTTTACACATGGTGGATATTACGAAGTTAGACCTCAAGGTATTGACGGCACTGGAGAGATATCTTTACGTGATCTTGTAAAATTCTCACTTGCAATGAGACCTGACAGAATTGTTTGCGGAGAAGTAAGAGGTGCAGAAGCATTCGAGCTTTCTCGTGCAGTTAACTCAGGTTGCGGTTTCGCATGTACTGTTCATTCTAATAATGCAGTTGAAGGATTAGAAGCACTCGTTAACGCATCATTGATGGCTGGCGAAAACGTTAGTGAAAATATCATGCGTAAAATATTTTCTTCAGCGATTGATGTGGTGGTCCATGTAGATAGAGAAGAAAATGCTTCTATTTCTGATGGTCTTATGAGAGGAGTAACAGAAATTATTGCTGTTGAATCAAGCATTAGTGACAGCTTTACAACTACAACTTTGTTTTCAAGAAAGACTTTACAAGAACAGTTGAAATTTTCAGGTACAATTCCAGATAGATTGATATCGCGTATTGAAAAATCGCTTCCTAGTGAAGTAACATTGAACAAAATCTGTACTGGTGAAATCAAATATTTACAAAGTAGATACTCATGATTTTTTTCTTATGTTTTCTATCGGCAATCCTAGTTTCGACTTTTGTGATTCAAATAATGACACGATTATTTTCAATTAAACTATATAAAAAAAGAGAAGTTAAAACCCAATCTAAATTTCTTCTAAAGCGTGCTAATTGGCTTTCCCAAGCTGGTTTAAAAATGACACCGCAACAATATTTGTTGATGACGCTAGGAAGCATATTATCAACTTTTATAATCATCATATTATTCTCAAAAACACCACTTGTAGCTATAGTACCATCGCTAGCTGCAGGTGGACTTCCTTACATGTCTATATCCAAGAAACGTAATTCCAGAATGAGGGAGCTATCTATTTCGTGGCCGGATGCACTACGTGATATAAGTGCAACACTAAGTTCTGGCCATCCACTTTCATTCGCACTTTCTACTCTAGCGACTACAGGACCAGATGCCTTAAAACCATATATGAAAAGATTTTCTACTCTAGAAATAACTATGGGTTTTTCGCCAGCATTAGTAACCATTCGAGAAGAGATGTGTGATGCTACAACTGACCGTATAGTAGAAGTTCTTATTGTTGCTAATGAAAGAGGCGGAAAGATCATACGAGAGATAATTGATAATCTAATAGAATCAACATCAGAGGATATTGCTTTAGCCGACTCTATGCAATCTGAGTCTCTAGAAATGAAAATTAATTCTCGCGCTGTTGTCGTATTACCTTGGTGTGTTTTAATTTTACTTACTTTAAGTGGTGGAGTTTTCCGTGCATTTTATTCATCGAAAACAGGTGCTGTAGTCATTGGCATAGGTGTGATCTTAAGTGCAGTGGGTATTTACATTCTTAGTAGATTTTCACGTGTTGATGTGGAGCCACGCGTATTCGCATCTATTGGAGAGTTGACAATATGAATATACTTATAATCTCGACTCTTAGCATGATATTTTTCTCTTCATTGGCATTTATACTTCATAGACCAATGCCTAAAATAGCCAAAAGGTTAGCTCCCTATAACAACGTAGTTAGAGTGCGTTTAAATACTACAGCTAATAAATATATTGTGAAAGAAAATACTCAGTTGGTTTCTTTACCTATTGCTTTAGAATTCTTTAAACCTATGTACGAATGGTTTTTAAACATCGTTGCTAAATTATCATTTTTAGGTGACGAAAATACTGCGAATCTTCGTTTACGTCAAGCAGGCTTTGAAGGTGATTTAGTAAAATATAGATTTGTACTAGCTAAACGTGCACTCACAGGGATCGGCATTGGATTACTATTTGGGGCAGGACTCGCCAATGGCTTCGCATTAATATTCTTCCCATGCTTGTTTGGGTTTGTGATTCTTTCTAAATCTCGTGGATATATCGACAGACAAATTTCTATACGCTGCGCAACTATTAGGTTTGAACTTTATACTATTGACCAACTTCTAGCATTGCATATTCGCACAGGTTCTGGCGTTGTTCAATCTTTACAAAATATAGCCACTCGTACTAAAGGTATAATTTCAAATGATATCGATGAAGTTTTATCACGAATTCGTACTGGTGTTTCAATAGATGAATCATTGTATATAGCAGCACGTACGACACCTGAGCCACATGCCTGTCGAACATATAAACTATTAGCTGCTGCTAGTCATCGTGGTATTGACTTAACCGGCGGACTTTTAGATTTAGCTAAAGATCTTCGACGCACTTTGCGTGAAGATATAAAGACAACTAGTGCAAAAAGAAGAGCAGCAATGCTTTTGCCAACAATTGGAATCCTAGCCCCTATCATGTTGCTCTTCGTTGCTGCGCCTATACCCTCAATCGTCCTAGGTGGAAACTAATTAGTAGATATAAGAAAGGAAAAAATGGATAATATAAGTAATGATATATCGGATTCGTTTAAAGATGAATCCGGAATGACTACTGCAGAATTATTAGGCAATGCCGCACTTGCAATAGCTGCACTTGTCGGTATATGGCTTTTACTACAGCAAATTGGTGTTGACGTAATGGGTTTTATCAGGAACCAAATAGGTATTTAGTGTCAAATGATGTTGAATAGATTTAATTTCTATATGAAAAGAAAAAAAGATATTAGTCAAGAAGGCATGACAACCATAAGCTACGTTTTGGCATCTGCTTTATCTCTTGTCATAATTTCTTGGGCTGTTGTATTTGTCGTTTTTTCTTATACCCGTGCTTCGATTCGAGGTGCTTCAGAGCGTGCATCTCGCGCTGGTATTGTTGAATATTCTCTAAGTAAAGATCCAATTCTGGCCATTAAGGCTTGTACAGAAGCTTATACGTCAGATATCGATCAAGCTATTAAAGGCGAAATTAGAAATGATCTATATTTTCATTGTGAAATTCAGGGAAATGATATACATGTCATTTCTACAACTTCTGTTCGTTCACTTTCGGCTTTATTCCCTAATCTAATTGTAAACGAAAATACATTTAGAACTTTTGAAAAGGTTCCTTCGACATGAAACCATTAAAATCATTTAAATCAAAAAAACAAAGTGGATATGTTGCATTAGAATTCGCTTTAGCTATGGGACTACTAGTTATTCCCACAATGATGCTAGTTTTACAAATACCAAATTTCTTAGAGAAACGAGATCGACTAGATGCCATTGTTTCAACTATTGCCCAAAGTTGCGCTAATGATGCAGACACGATCAATGAAGGCAGAAATATTGCAACAGACTTAGCTACTCGCGAACTTTCATTTAGTACAATTTTTCATCAATCCAAACTAAAATCTGCACGTTGTATTTATGATGCAGGCTCGGTAGAACCGAATACTAGAGTCACTGCATATATCGATCTAGAAGTGCCAAGTGCAATACTTCCGGGTATACCCGGCCTTAATGGGAATACAATATGGACGTATCATGTACAACATAGTGTAATTATTCCACCATACAGAAGTAAGGAAGAATAAATATGCGGTCTTGTAGGATACGGTTTAATGAAAAAGGCACTTTTACTATCTGGGCAATAGGTTTATGTATAACTCTCTTTATGATTGGTGGTTTTAGTGTAGATCTTTGGCGCGCATTTTCCCAACGTAGAATTCTAACTGAGATAGCAGATAGCGCTGCAAGGAGTGGTGCCAATAATATAGATATTGATCAGCGTGTACTTTATGGAAATGTAGTTATTGATTCTAATAAGGCAAAGCTTTCTGCTAAAGAATCAATCGAAAATAACGTGAGAATAAATAATGTCTATTTAAAAGATATGATTATTACAATAGACCAAGCTTCGAATGAAATAGATGTAGAAATAAATTCAAATTATTCTTTTTTTCTTTTAGGATTTTTTCCTGGAGCCAGCGACACTAATATAAAGGCTCATGCACGAGCAAGGCCAGTTGAGGGACAGTAGTTTTTTATAAAATTTAAAAGATTTAACTAGCTTTTGAATTACTACCAGCATCGTCATTAGATCGAGTTGTAGATTGGTCACCATAGTGTGAACCCAATTTTTCCAACAATGCTGGGATATGTTTTTTAAGTTGCCGAATGATAGGTCTAGGTGCTCCACGATTTCCATTTACATGATCCATAGCCCAACCATATGTCTTCTGGTAAAGAATCTAACCAAGCATGAACAATAGAAACATATTCACTATTAACACATTCATCCTCTGGAGAAAATGAAGTATCAGTTAAGGTATTATCAAAAACTTCATTCCAACATTGTGGAGCAAATTGTTTCTGTAAATCACTCTCCCAATTTATTCGAGCCCCATCTGGTGAAAGCTTTTTAGCAATTTCACGTTTTTCGACATCTTCAAGCTCACGTCCTAATTTTTGTTGTCGCTCATCAACTTCAGTACGAAAAGAATTTAACATTTTTCTGTGTCTACGACTTAACCAATCATCATGACGAGCAGATTCAATAGTTGCACCTTCAATACGAAGACGTAGCAATGGCGCAAAAGTCTCTGTACGATTCCAATCTAAAGAACGACAAGCTAATAATGCTGATTCATGAACCCGTGATTCAAGTTCACCTAAATCGGCAGACGCTGGAAGATTTCTAGATTTTGTTGCAATAAAACGATTCAACCATGAATGTATTGAAAAATATAATTGATCTGAAAGTTTAGATTGTGGTGCCCCAACTAAATATCTTTGTTTCAGAGGCAGTAATACCTGCGTATGGAATTCAGGCATATAAGGTGATAATAACCGTGATGTTAATCTTCTTTCAATTGATTTGCTAAATGAAAAAGAAATACTTTTATCATTTATTTTCGATATATTACCACTTTTTATTGAAGTCATTTGGGGGACGTCTTCCTATAAATACTTGAATTACACATCGGTCGGTTGGGTTGAACGGCCTATATAGTCATTATGTACTATATAGCGACATTTTACAAGTAGGCCTTTAGGACTATTTACCAGAATCTCATAAAATATCATAGGTAATATGACCTATCTTTAATTTTTTATAACTCTAAATTAAAGAAGTAGATAACTTTTGACGAAAGTTAAATCAAACCCCCGTTCTCGAGGGATAACACACATAGACCATAGGAGACCCTAATGAACATTAAAAAAAGAATACAAGAAGCATTGACACGTCGTCATAAGAACGAAGATGGTTTCACACTCATCGAGCTCTTAGTTGTTATTTTGATCATTGCAATCTTAGCTGCAGTAGCTATCTTTGCTTTACTATCATCACTTGACTCAGCAAAGAAATCAAATGCAGCAAGTTTAGTAAGCTCAGCACAAGTCTCTCTTGCAAGTATCCAAGCTAGCCAAGGAGTAACAGACTATACAGGCATCACATCAAGTGATTTTACTGACTCTGAAAAAGATATTACATTCACATCAGCAATTCCTGTTGCACAAAATAGTAATACCGTTGCAGTAGTAAAAACAGCTGGATCACCAATAATTAACTTGTATGCAGCATCAGATAAATTCTGTTTCAAAGCAACAATGCAAGCTGGCGTTCAAACTACCTACGGCAAATATAATGTTGACTGTTCAACTCTTGCTACAGGTTCCACAGTTGGATCAGACAAAAAAGCAGCCTGGAAATAAAGATACTCAAATATAAAAATACTATCAAGACGGACCTTCTAAGGTCCGTCTTTTTCCATATAAGAAAAGGTAACTTACTGTAGTCTCAGTTATTGGTACAGACTTAACGATGAAAAACAAGAAAAACTAGAAAAACTAGAAAAACACTCTAGTTAACCAAAACAAGTGACGATAAAAGAATATATAAACCCCCGTTCTCGAGGGATAACACACATAGACCATAGGAGACCCTAATGAACATTAAAAAAAGAATACAAGAAGCATTGACACGTCGTCATAAGAACGAAGATGGTTTCACACTCATCGAGCTCTTAGTTGTTATTTTGATCATTGCAATCTTAGCTGCAGTAGCTATCTTTGCTTTACTATCATCACTTGACTCAGCAAAGAAATCAAATGCAGCAAGTTTAGTAAGCTCAGCACAAGTCTCTCTTGCAAGTATCCAAGCTAGCCAAGGAGTAACAGACTATACAGGCATCACATCAAGTGATTTTACTGACTCTGAAAAAGATATTACATTCACATCAGCAATTCCTGTTGCACAAAATAGTAATACCGTTGCAGTAGTAAAAACAGCTGGATCACCAATAATTAACTTGTATGCAGCATCAGATAAATTCTGTTTCAAAGCAACAATGCAAGCTGGCGTTCAAACTACCTACGGCAAATATAATGTTGACTGTTCAACTCTTGCTACAGGTTCCACAGTTGGATCAGACAAAAAAGCAGCCTGGAAATAAAGATACTCAAATATAAAAATACTATCAAGACGGACCTTCTAAGGTCCGTCTTTTCTACGCTATAAAAGGCGTATCATGTATGGTCAGACGCTACAAGACATAGACTACAAGCCAAGCTACACGAAGAAATTCAAGAAAAACACTCTAGTTAGCCAAAGTGGCCGACGATAAAAGAAGCATATTTACAAATTAGTCAATAAGAGTATTTACATAAATTGCATAATTAGGAGAATAAAATGACATACGTGAACCCAGAAGATAGCAGCTTCGCAAACAATCAAAATCCGCAACAAATGAATTCACCTTATGCACAACAACCTATAGCCCAGCAAAATTTTCATGATCAATCGATGGGAAATGCAGATTTTTATCCGGAAAACGGTAATAAAAATACTTACCCAGAAACGCAAGCGACACCAGACACTATTCTTTATGAACAAGTACGTAATGCTGGAATACCAATTTTAGATAACCCTAATCACGAATTAGACCCAAGTGCAGTAAGAGCAATTGAACCAGGGCAAGAAGTAATAGGTATTGGATATCACGATGGATTTCTTATAGTTGCATGGCCACGTGTTCCACGCCCATACGAAATAGACGATATCCAATCAAAGGCAGGAATGCCAATAAGAATAGCTGTTGCGACTGCGGAAGTATTCCAAGCTTTATATGAACAAAGCGAATTGTTAAGAAACTCTAGACTTTCATTAGTTGAAGATATTCTAGAGTCAGCATTAAAACATAATGGTTCTGATATACACTTAAGCGTTGGTACTCCCCCTCTAACTAGAGTTGGTGGACACCTTGGCCCACTTGATGATTTTGACACACTTTCGACAACAGATCTTCACGAAATTATTGAATACTTGGCAGGACCGGAACCACTGCGAGAAGGATTTTCAGGTGACTTAGACCTTGCATGCGTCTATGGTAACTGGAGATTCCGTGCAAATATATTCCTGCAAAGGGATTCTTTAGCCGTAGCGCTTCGTGTAATCCCTAACAAGATACCTCCACTGAATTCTTTAGGCTTGCCAGAATCATTACTTAAGTTTACAAAGCTTAGACAAGGTGTTGTATTATTCTGTGGACCAACTGGATCTGGTAAGTCAACATCATTAGCATCTTTAATAAATGTGATTAACCACGAGCGTGATGAACACATTATTACTATTGAAGATCCTATTGAATATTTACATGCAAGTGTTAAATCACTAATCCACCAGAGAGAAGTTGGAGAAGATACAGAAACTTTTGGCGCAGCAATGCGTTCAATACTTCGACAAGATCCAGATGTTATTCTTGTTGGAGAGATGCGTGACCTTGAAACTATTTCTTGTGCTTTAACAGCTGCTGAAACCGGCCACCTTGTATTTTCAACATTACACTCTACCGACGCTGCTGGAACTATCGATCGTATAATCGATGCATTTCCAAAAAATGAACAAGGACAAATTCGTATACAACTAGCTAATACTCTAGAGGGCATTGTTTGTCAATCGCTATTGCCTCATGCTACCGACCCTAATAAACGAGTTGTAATTACTGAAGTTATGTTTGCTAGTAACGCAATCAAAACGTATATACGTGAAGGATCTACACATCAGATTCCAACTGCTTTACAAACTGGAATTGATGATTATGATATGTTACCGCGAGACCTTTCCTTAGCTCGAGCAGTTGATGCAGGAGATATTACTGATAAAGTTGCAAGGAGTTGGGCAAGAGATTTGCCTAGTTATAGAGAATATTTAAATAAAGTGCGTCAAATAAAAAATGCGGAAAGATAATTAATACTTCTAAAGGTTAAATAATCATTTATTTTTTAATAGTTATAAGAGATTTTAAGAAAATACTTATGACTATTTACGACTCAAAATAAAAGAACCCCGATTTGTTATAAATCGGGGTTCTTTATGTTCTCTTGGATAAATTTTAAACCTTTTTGAAATCCCTTTCTTCTCATGCTTGCTTGTAAATATACTATCGACAATTACTCTATATGACTTTAGCTTTCTAGATAAATATTTGATATTTTGTAGAATATAAGGATGACTAATAATGATAATTTAAACGAAATAACCGTAGTAATCGAAATTCCGACAGGGTCGCGAAATAAATATGAAATAGATCACGAATCAGGCGAAATCTGGTTAGATAGATACTTATTCACCTCTACTCAATATCCTCACGATTATGGTTTTGTGCCCAATACACTTTCCGAAGATGGCGATCCTATTGACGCATTCGTCCTATTAGAAGAACCAACTTTCCCTGGATGTCATATCCATGTTCGAGCAATTGGTATGTTAGAAATGACAGATGAAGCAGGCTGTGACGAAAAATTATTATGTGTACCGTCAACAGATCCAAGATTTAGTAGTGTTCAAGATATCACCGATGTAAAACCACATGTTTTAGAAGAGATAAAACATTTTCTGGAAGTATATAAAGATCTAGAAAAGGATAAGCATGCCATTCTTGGAGATTGGCTTAATGCTGAACAAGCACGAACTGCTATTAATTCTGCAATTAAAAATTTCAAAAACAAGAATTAAACAATCATTTACAACTAGAAAAGAATTCTTTTTTATCGAAACGCTTTCTCACAAAGGATAAAACATCATTACGTGCTGATTTTAAAACTCCAGAATGATCAGCATTAGGATAAAGTTTTTTGTTCGCAGGAGTATCTAATGTACAATATTTATCGTGAATTTCTTGCGAAATAAATTCAGGAACAATGATATCATCAGTTCCCTGCGCTATAAATACAGGGACATCTATTTTTATTCCACCAGGAGAATTTTTTTCCAGGTAGGTAGCCCATGGTTCAATCGTACTTGGATCTGCGACTAATGTTGTGCCAGTATCATCTTTAAAAGTTAATATATTGAGAATTAAACAACCTGTTTCCAGTTCTGGACTCTTATCAATGACAGATCGCGTCAACACTGCATCAAGATTTAGATCTTTATATGCTGCCTTAAAGCCAGCAGCTCCCATAACTACAAATCCATTAGTGATTCCTAGTTTAGATACATTATTTATTAGCATATTCAATTCACCCGCAGGGGCTATCCCAACTACGCCAGATAATTTTGCTGTAGGCGCATAGGTATTATTTAATTGACCAGCAAAAAGAGCGCCTTGGCCACCTTGTGAATGACCAACAACCACTGCACCGGAAATTGCATTTATTGGGCCAAATTTCTGTGCAACTAATACAGAATCTAGAATTGACCTACCTTCACTAATTCCTACAAGGTAAGGATGAACTCCCGGCGTACCTAAACCTTCATAATCAGGAGCAATAATTGCATACCCATTGTTAATATAGTCATCAAAATAAGAAATTTGCTTAGTCCCATCTTGTGCAAGAGAAGGCGCACAACCATCAGCCAAACCAGTAGTACCATGTGCCCAAGCAATTACATGATGTTTCTTATTGTCTTTTGGTGAATAGATTAAGGCTGATGCAACACTTCGACTACCATCTAACGAAGTAGTCGCATATAAAACTCTCCAACCCATGACATTGGCTTTTAAATCTGTTAAAACTTGTGAATATATTAAATCGCCATTAACAAACTTAGACAAATCTGATGGTCCATCATAAAATTCGACGAGAGATAAGGGCGCATCCTTAATCTTTCCGGGAGTTTCTAGTTCCAATTTTTTAAGAGGTTTGACACTTGAATCATTCTTAGGATCAGCACAAGAATTTAAAAAAAGAATTGCAATAACAAGAAATACAAACATACTCTTAAATTTCATCTTAAACCTATTTCTATATAAATCTTCAACCATTGTCCATGGTCATATATGAAACTGTTTCTACATGATGCGTATTTCCAAAAAGATCAAATGGTTTTGCAGATTCTAAAATATATCCAGCATTTCGTAGTAATAATATATCTCTAGCACCAGCAGCTGGATCGCAACTTATAAGAATAATAGATTTGGCTTTTGTACTTAAAACTCCATCAATTGAAAGTTTCGTTATTCCCTCTCGTGAAGGATCAGCAATGACAAGATCGCAAGGAGATAACTCTGCTTGATAACGATATTTTGATACATCCTTATTCACAACTTCAACATCTAAATTTTTACAATTAATTTTTGCATCCTTAACCGCAATTGGATTACCTTCTATTGCAATAACTTTATGACCTTGCTTTGCTAAAGCAATGGCAAAGATGCCAACGCCTGAATATAGGTCCACACAATTTAAGCTACTACCCAATGGCTTAATTAATTCAAGTATATATTCTGTTAGAACTTGAGGTGCATCGATGTGACTTTGATAAAAGCTTTTTGGCGAAACTCTAATCGGATCACCCATAAACAGATCTGGAGATCTACGTATAGAAATCTCATGTTCTCCACTTTCTTGGGCATATGCTACAGCAGCATCCCTTGCTAATTGTTCAGTCTCAGGATTTAATACTATACATTTTTCGACAAATACAGTGTCGTTAGAATGGCTTTTTTTAAAGCCCCAATTTTCGCCACGAGTAAAAATACGAGCAGAAGTACGATAGTTAGTTCTAATTTGTTGGCTTGTATTTAAAACTATATCCTCGACTTGTTCTATAGTACCAACTTTAGCAATGCGTACAAGTGCATCGATAATAATTTCGCGCTTGAAATCAAGTTGTGCATTTGGATCTATATGTTGCCAATCGCAACCACCACAACCTCTTGCAACATACTCACAAGGTTCTTGAACTCTTAACTCAGATTTTGTTATTAATTTCTCTATTCGTGCAAATCTTGTTTTTCCCTTACGATAAGTTTCTGCTACAAGAGCATTTTCTCCCGGTAAAAGTTTCTCAACAAAAAGGATCTCCCCCGCATTATCACGCGAAAGAGTAAGGCCTGAAGCAACCAGCTTTTCGCCAATAACTTCATATTGATATGGATTGTCTTCATAATATGCCAAAATCATTTATCGCTAACTGGTACTTAGTTTTTTATATGTAACACGATGGGGTTGGTCTGCATCAGTACCCAAACGCTTATGGCGATCATCTTCATATTCGGTGAAGCTGCCTTCGAAATATGTAATTTCACTATCGCCTTCAAAAGCCATAATATGAGTACAAACACGATCAAGGAACCATCTATCATGACTAATTACTATTGCACAACCAGGAAAACCGAGTAAAGAATCTTCAAGTGCACGTAAAGTATCGACATCTAAATCGTTGGTTGGTTCGTCCAGCAACAAAACATTGCCTTCGCTTTTTAAGACTCTAGCAAGTTGAACACGGTTGCGTTCTCCACCCGAAAGGTCACCAACACGTTTTTGTTGTGTGGATCCAGTAAATCCAAAACCCGCAACATATGCACGGCCATGCATTTCACGACCACCAGCAATAATACGGTCAACACCTTCACAAATTTGATCATAAACACTTGAATCATCATCAAGAATATCTCTAGATTGATCAACATAAGCAAGTTTCACAGTTGAACCAACTTCTATGTCTCCGCTATCAGGTTTCTCAACCCCAGTGATCATTTTAAACAAAGTAGTTTTTCCAGCACCATTAGGTCCAATGATTCCTACAATCGCACCAGGTGGAATAGAAAAATCTACACCATCGAGTAATAATTTATCACCAAATGCTTTCGTCAAATCTTTAGCCTCTATTACCTTGTCTCCAAGACGAGGTCCTGGCGGGATTAAAATTGAAATAGGATCGCCATCATTTTTTGCTGCGTTAGCTGCAACAACTAAATCCTCATATGCAGTAATACGTGCTTTAGATTTGGTATGCCGACCTTTAGGCGACATTTTCATCCACTCAAGCTCGCGTTTTAAGGTTTTTTGTTGTGCGTTATCATGTTTATCTTCCAATGATAGGCGTTCTTCTTTTTGTTCTAACCAAGAAGAATAATTACCTTCCCAAGGGATACCTCTACCTCGATCCAGCTCTAAAATCCAACCTGCAACATTGTCTAAAAAATACCTATCATGGGTAATGGCAACAACCGTTCCAGCATATTCTTTTAAGAATCTCTCCAACCATGCAACTGACTCTGCATCTAAATGGTTTGTTGGCTCATCAAGTAATAATAGATCTGGTTTAGATAAAAGGAGTTTACATAAAGCAACACGACGTTTTTCGCCACCTGATAAATTTACGACAGAGCTATCAGCACTAGGACAACGCAACGCATCCATAGCAATTTCCAATGTACGTTCTATATCCCAACCATTGGCGGAATCAATTTTATCTTGTAAATCAGCTTGTTTTGCTAACAACTTATCGAAATCTGCATCAGGCTCACCCATTGCGTCGCATACATCTTGATATTTTTTCAGCCAATTAGCCAGTTCTCCAAGACCATCAGTAATATTTTCACCTACAGTTTTACTTTCATCAAGTTGGGGTTCTTGTGCCAAATATCCAACCGAAAAACCAGGAGTCATTCTTGCTTCACCAGTATATCCGTCGTCTAGCCCAGCCATGATTTTTAATAATGTGGATTTACCTGCACCATTACCACCAATCACGCCAATTTTTGCTCCAGGATACATAGACAAAGTTATGTCTTTTAAAATGTCGCGATCAGGTGGAATAAACCTACATAAATTATGCATAGTATATATAAATTGTGGCGCCATAATATAAATAGTTTAGTTCTAGTAGTTCATCGAAAGCGAAAAGGTTAAATCTAGGATCAATAAAAACAAATAGATGCGATTAAATCATTTCTGCAGGTACTACCCAACTGTCATAATCAGAATCTGAAACATATCCTAGCTTTAATGACATTTCTTTTAATGTTGTATTTTCTTTGTGAGCTTTTTTAGCTATTTCTGCAGCCTTATCGTATCCAATATGAGGAGCTAATGCAGTTACTAGCATTAACGAACTTTGAACGTAGCTTTCAATCTTTTCTTTATCTGCCTGCAGTCCTTCAATACAAAATTCTCGAAAAGTATTACAAACATCTGAAACTATTTGCACTGATTGAATAAAGTTAAAAATTATCACAGGTTTAAAAACATTTAGTTCAAAATTCCCCTGAGAGCCGGCGAAAGTAATCGTATTATTATTACCAAATACTTGAGCACAAACCATAGTCATAGCTTCACTTTGTGTTGGGTTCACTTTACCAGGCATTATTGATGATCCCGGTTCATTCTCCGGCAACACTAATTCACCAATACCACAACGGGGTCCTGAACCTAACCATCTAATGTCATTTGCAATTTTCATAAGATCAGTTGCAAGAGTTGTAATTGCACCATGCGCAAAAACAATATCTCCATGCGAAGCAAGTGCAGCAAATTTATTTTCTGCAGAAAAAAAGTCAAGACCAGAAATATCACTTATATGCATCGCACATCTATAACCGAACTCAGGATGAGCATTTAAACCAGTACCTACTGCAGTTCCACCGATAGCTAGTGCAGAAAGATCTTTAAGCGTGGATTCTATCCGTGCTATTGAAGATGCTAACTGTGCTACATAAGCAGAAAATTCTTGTCCCAAGCTTAAAGGAACAGCATCTTGTAAGTGAGTACGACCAATCTTTACAATAGGATCAAACTCTTTTCTACGCGAATCCAATTCATCTTTCAATGATTTAACAGCCGGCAATAGGACTCGAACCGTTTCTTCAACTGCGGCGATATTCATTCCAGTCGGAAAAGTATCATTACTAGATTGGCTCATGTTTACATGATCATTTGGATGTACAGGAGATTTACCCCCACGAATACCTGTTGAGATTTCATTAGCTCGAGAAGCAATTACCTCATTTACGTTCATATTGGTTTGAGTGCCAGATCCTGTCTGATAAATATATAATGGAAATTCACCATCCAATTTATGGTCAATAATTTCATCTGCAGCTTGCACTATTAGATCACATAAATCTTTATCTAATTTTCCTAAATCCCTATTTGTTAAGGCTGCTGCTTTTTTCAATATCGCCATAGACCTTATGACACTTTTAGGCATCAAATCATTTCCTATAGAGAAATGATGAAGACTTCTTTGTGTTTGTGCGCCCCAATATCTATTAGCAGGTACTAAAACAGTCCCCATTGTGTCTGATTCCTCACGAGTCTCAGTATTTTCAAGATTATTTAAATTATTTTCTGTCATATCTAAAAGATTACCACCTACAACACATAAAATTGTATAAGAATGGTCGTGTATGAAAAAATCTCATGAAAATCGTGATCCAGAGGATCGAGAGATATTTAATATTGCAGATGATTTTCTTAAAAAAATTAATGATCTAAATCCATTGGAAGCTTCTGAAGAGGGATTCTCTGCATATGATGATCAAATTGGAGATTTATCACCATTAAGACATGACAATACTGCGATTCTAGCTAAAGATACTATTAAACAATTAAATAATCATTTACCAAAAGATTTTAATGAGAAACTATGTTCGGATGTACTTGGTGACTATTGTAAGGATTTAGTTGATGAATATGACTCCTTGGATTATCTTCGTGGCATTTCGTTCATTGACAATCCATTGGATCTTATTCATGTATCAACATTAAATATCGATTTTTCATCGAAGCGAGCTAGAGAGAACCTCGCTATAAAAATAGCAAAAATTCCAGAGTCATTAAACAGCTATAAAGAGACATTATTGTTCGCTAAAAATAAAAAGGCTCTGCCACGCAACCGTCAAATAGCGCGTATGATTGGAAATTGTGATATATATGCAGCTGAACCGTTATTTCAAAATTCAGTTGCACCATCTGCTTTTTTAGATTTTAAAAAATTTCTAGAGTCTAAAATTATAAATTCAACAATTGAACGAGATGCTGTAGGTATTGAATATTATAAAAGGAGTGCTCAGCGCCACTTGGGTAAAGAAATTGATGTTTATGAAACATTTCTTTGGGGTTTCGAGGAAGTAAGAACTCTACTTCGTGAAGCCGATACCGTTGCAGCAAAAATTACACCAGGCGAAGGTTATTTAGCTGCTGTAAATTTCTTAGAATCGGACCCAGAATATACATTACATACTCCTGGAGAGCTTAAATCTTTTTTAAAAATGTTAATTGTTGAAGCATTGGACGACCTAGACGGTAAGCACTTCGATATTGACCCTAGATTAAAGAATATTGAAGCAGCAACAATTGAAGAGTCTGCAACTTATTCTATGTTTTATGTTCCTGGTTCAGATGATTTCACTCGTTCAGCTAGAACCTACTATCCCATAAATGGAAAAACTAAATTTTCTACTTGGGCTGAAGCCACCACCTGTTTTCACGAATCTGTGCCGGGACATCATTTGCATTTAGGTTCTATTAAATGTTTGGGCGATGATCTATCGCACTTTCAAAAAACTCTAGCGTGTAATAATGGTATGGCTGAAGGCTGGGCACTTTATGCTGAGCGTCTCATGGTGGAATTAAACCTTATGCGCGACCCCGGTTATGTCCTAGGTATGTATGCAGCTTCACTATTTAGAGCACTAAGAGTTGTAATCGATATAGGATTACAATGTGGATATCAAATTCCTAATGATGCTCCATTAATTTTTGAACGCGGTTCTTATTTCAATCGTAAAATGGCAGTTGATTTACTAATTAAATATGCAAGAGAAACACCTGCTTATTGTGAAGATGAAGTTGATAGGTACTTAGGTTGGGTTGGTCAAGCGATTTCTTATAAAGTAGGTGAAAAAACAATCCGTGAGATCCGCGAAGATGAACGTGAACGTTTACAGGGTTGGTTCTCACTTAAAGACTTTCATTCAAGAGTTTTAAGCTATGGTCATGTTGGTCTTGGCCGATTAGAGAAGCTATTTTCTGCTAATCTCCAAAGCTAAACTTTCGGCACTATTTACCATATCTTCAATTATGCTAAGACCATTATTCCAAAATTCAGGGTCTTCTAAATCAACACCTACAAGCTTTGCCAATTCCACAGGTGAGTTTGATCCACCAGAAGAAAGCATCTCTTCATATTTAGAAACAAAACTTTCGCCTTCTTCTTTATATTTCGCATATACACTTAACGCTAATAACTGTCCATATGCGTATGCATATACATATCCTGGCACCTCAAAAACATGAGAAATATATGTCCACCATGAAGAGTAATCATGGTTTGGAATAATTGATTCGCCGAACATCTCTTGTTGTGTTTCTGACCAATATCTTTTAATATCTTCAATACTTAGCTCGCCAATTGTTCTGCGATGATTATGAACCTCTGTCTCAAATCTATGCATAGCAATCTGTCGAAATACTGTTGCAATTTGTCCATCTATATATTCTGCAAGCAGCACTAATCTTTCCTCTTTATTTTCAGTCATATTTAACAATCGATTAAATGTGACTGATTCAGCAAATACAGATGCAGTTTCTGCGAATGTTAATCCAGTATCTTGATGGAATGGTCCTTGTTTTGCTGCCAATACAGCATGACAGGCATGGCCCATTTCGTGTGCAAGTGTGAGAACATCATTCCTTGAATTTGTCCAGTTTAATAAGACAAATGGATGGTGATCAGATACTCCGGGAGCACAAAAAGCACCGCCAGTTTTGCCTTCTTTAACAGATGCATCTATCCAATCATTATTCATGAAATCTTCGAATATTTTTGTCATCTTGTCTGAGAAACTCGAATATGCATCATGTACAATATTACAAGCGTCAGCGTAAGTGACTTTAACTTCTACGCTTGATAAAGGTGCATATCTGTCATAGTATTCAAGTTTATCTAAACCTAATAATTTTGCTTTTAACTTATACCATCTTTGAGCTATGTCGTAACGCGATGTACAAGATTTAACTAACACCTCAACAGATTCATCACTGGCATCGTTTTCTAAATTTCTAGCACTGATCCAAGTTGGATATTTACGCAATTTATCTTCTATATAATGATCATTTATTAATGTATTGAAAATAAACGTATGCGTTTTTAATGTTTTTTCAAAAGAGTCCGATATCGCTTTTGCTACATGTTTTCTTTTTTCACGATCAGGAGAATGGAGAAATGCTAATGCATTAGATAGCATTACAGGTTCATCTTCATCTTTTATGTCTACTACAATTGCTGAAGATAGCTCTTCGTATAGCCTCGACCATGCAGATTCACCAGTTACACTTAATTGCGATATTAAAGATTCTTCTTTTACACTTAGTTGATATTTTTTAGATCTCCTAGTTTGAATTAAAGAATATGAACAAAATTTTGCTTCCGGCAGCGATATTATACTTTGAAATTTATCATCATCAATATCATTAATTTCAATATCTATAAAAGATAGTTTTGCAGAAAGCTCGCTAAATTGTTCATCAATTTTTTGCATTTGTGCAGCTACAATTTCATCATTGGTTGCAACACTATATCGAAGAGTTACATAGTCCATAGCTCGAACACTTAATTCGTAGTACTCCCCATAATCTTTCATAAATGTTAAAAATGATCCGATATCTAATTGTGCTATTTTTCCTTCAAATTTTTTAAGAACAGTGGCTTTTGATTCAACTAATCCTGTTAGTTGTTCTAAGGATTCATATTTCTTAACAATATCACTAACATCCCAGTTTACATTTTGTATTTCTTTGACTTTAAATACCATAATTTTTACCTTACTTTACTTTTGATGAGATCGAATAATTTTTGCTAAACGGTCATCGTATTTTTCATCCATTATGACAACCAAAGACTGCGTTGCCCTGGTTAGGGTAACGAAAAGCGACTTCCACCCTGCTGGCCGTTTTACATCACCTACTATTTCGTGTGGATCATAAATGATCACGTGGTCAAACTCTAAACCTTTTGCATCTACAGCTTGAAGTATTGCTACCTTTGTATCAATTGATTTTGAATTTTCAGCACTCGCATCGAATTCTTTTAATATTTCTTCTAGTTCTTTATGTATTTCTAGATTCGCTATAACTGCAATGGTACCTTCATCGTTAAAATTTGATTTCACATATTTAACGACACTATTTATGTTTATGTCTCCGATTTCAACTATTGGGTAATAACCAACTTCTCGCACAGCTTGAGTTTGTGCCAGTTCAGGTGAAACCTCGCGCATAATGTCATGAGCGAAATCCATCACCTCTGCAGGTGTACGATAATTGACACTCAACAATACTGTTTCATCATTAGTCTTAGCTACACCATTGAGTATGTTTAATACTTCATCCCAATTTTTACATGTACCGGGATGAGAGGCTTGTGCAAAGTCACCTACAATCGTCATTGACATTGATGGCACCCTCCTTGCAATCATTCGCCATTGCATTGGTGAAAAATCTTGTGCTTCATCGATAAGAACGTGACCAAATGTTTTTATTGTATCACTTGAAGTTATTTCACTATTCGATTTTTCGCCGTAACGTTGTGCCAACTCAGATGCTGTCATGTAACCTTTTAGACCAAGTTCTCCAATAACCCTTGAGGCATTTTCTTCTTCGCTATCGTAGTTTGTTCTTTTCCTAGTATTCCTCGATGAAGTTAATGGACCGCATATAGAATCCGCTTCATCTATAAGTGCTATATCGTAATCTGTCCACTGAACAGATTCTATATCTTCTGCCCGATCTTTATATAGTGCATTTTGTTCATTTTCTGTGAGTATATTTTTAGATGCGCTTGAAATGAGCGCTTTGAACGAACACATATCGTGATACAGCTCTGACCCACTTAGTGCTGGCCACATTCGTTCTATGGAAATTTTTACTTCATCGTTATGTCTAATACGGTCATCCATCTTTTCGAGCCATACTTCAGGTATGTGCTGTTTATCGAGTATTTTTTTTACAATATCTGGATCAATTACCTTGTTACCCAATGATCTTAAATTGCTTTGTACTGCAGAATTTTCAATTTTTTTTGTTGATGAATTTTGATATGCGCGTACCATCTGTTTTTTATATTGTGAAATTAATTCGTTTACTATAGACCTTATAAACATAGGTCTTTTTTGATTATGAGTACCTGGACGTTCCTTTAAGTGATTTATTATTTTTTGTGTATTACGCTTATTTAGATTTAATTTATAACCATCTATAGTTATATCTTTTGGTTTATCTAATGGATGTTGTCTATCAGATAGAGCATTTTTTAGAACAGATACCATGCGAATATCACCTTTTAGTGTTGCATTTTTTCTCGTATCATATTCATGAATTTGTTGTGTTGTTCTAATTGTATTTATTGTTCTTAAGAACACATCGTTCTCCCCTAATGATGGGAGTACTTCATCTATATATCTAAGAAATGTTTTTGAGGGCCCGACTAGTAATACGCCAGAATTTACAAGTGTATTTCTATAGGTATAAAGCAGATATGCTGCTCGGTGTAGGGCTACTGCTGTTTTACCTGTACCTGGCCCACCTGTAACAATTAAAACTTTGTTTAATTGTGCTCGTATTGCACGATCTTGCTCTTCTTGAATCGTAGCAACAATATCGCCCATACGACCTGTACGTTTTTTAGAAACAGCACTTAATAATGCTGCTTCGCCTACAACATGTAATTTATTTTTTTCTGCCTTATTTTCATCGAATACTTCATCGTCCATCCTGATAATTTTTTTATCCGACATATGGAAGTGTCTTCTTCGCACAACTCCATGAGGGTCTATTGGCGTTGCTCTATAAAACGGTTCCGCTACTGGTGCTCTCCAATCGATAACTAATGATTCTTGCTCTTCATTAGAAATTGAGATTCTTCCTACATAAACTGTAGTTTTTTCTTCAATTGCATTATCGTCTTCTAAATCCAGTCTTCCAAAACAGAGTGGTTGTGAATTAATATTTAACGAACCTAATCTTTGCCTAGCAACAGAAATTGCGGCATCTTTTTCATATTTTGCTTGGTGGGTTCCCCCTCGTCCTACTTCTGAGTATGACGTTTCGATAGCTTGAGCACTTTTACGCATATCTTCAAGCCTTGCATATATTGAATTTATAAAGTCTTGTTCACTAGCCTGGTCGTCTTTTCGCACGTATACTCCTGTTTTGTTGCAATCCGTGTTTTAATTGCTCAACAATCTAAACATTGAGTATATTTGAAATGTTAATTTTCGAAAAACTCAATTAGTAGAATCTAGTCTAGATTTATGGTTCCGTGCATATTTCTTTTAATTAAAGGGATTTCTTTATATTATATTATTGTTTTTCATGCTACTGAGTATTAACAAATCTGAATCCTTCACAATATTTACCCTTTTCCATTCCTGCTAAACTCGCCATATCTCCGGTCCATTCTTTTATCATTATGGTAACTTTGGCGTGATCTTGAATTTGGCTTTTATGTTCAAACAATGCATCTAGTTTCTTATCAATAAGTACTGTAATATCAATAAACGTGTCGGGATTTTCATCTGCCATTACCCAAATATTAGGAACAAGGTGTGGCATGCAATTTTCATCTAATAAGTGCCCAAACGCATTTGGATTTCGTGAGTCTGGATATACAGCACAAAATGTTGCTTCACCTGTAGCTAGATGGTCAGGATGACTAGCATAAATCCGATCGTATCTTCGTTTTGGTGATTGTGTTATCACTAGATCTGGTTTTTCTTTACGAATGATTCTTGTAATTTTTTCACGCAAATCAAGTGTTGATTCAATCATTCCATCTTTTTGTTTTAAAAAATGAATTTTATCTACACCAACGATTTTTGCAGCATTAGTTTGTTCAAGTTCTCTTATCTCAATTCTTTGTACATTTGATAGACCATCATTGTCTCCACCAGCATCACCGCTAGTTATTAGGCAATAAGATACTTCCTTGCCTGCTTCAGTGAGCCATGCGACTGTCCCTGCACATCCGAAATCTATATCGTCTGGATGTGCGACAACTACTAATACCTTATTGATACTTTCAATTGATGGGTTAATTCCATTTATTGATTCGTTCATTGTGTCCTAACTATTTCGTACAATCTATTCTCTCAATTGTTACAGATGCATCCAGCACCTTCTCATCTTTTTTTAATGCGTTTTCAATGCGTTTTTCTTCATCACGAACTTTAATGTTCTTGCTATCTAGTTCATCCTTACAAGAAGTTATTATTATTTTAACATTTACCGCATTTTCTACTGCAGGTCTTAAATTTACTGGGCTTACCTGTGTGAAATATACATAGAGTCTAAAAAATGAAAAACATATAAAAGCTATTACGAGTAGCCAAACTGGAAGTTTTGTTTTCAATATTTTCTTAGTTATTTTTTTAGATAATTCTTTTGACTTATTTGGTTTTTCTTCTTGATTCTTATCGAATTTTGCATCGTTATCATGCATGTCTCTTCTTATTTGCTCTCCAAGAGTTTCGTCTCTTTTAAAACCATCGCCATCATCTTTTGTATTGTCGTTTCCCATTTTACCTCACTTATTTCTTGTTTAATTTTGCCATAGTGTTACCCGTGAACTCAGCTAGTTTATTTGCATCAGGTATTAATGTAGTATTTTTATCTATTGTCTGGTTCGGCATTATTGATGCTATTGAAATAGAAAGTGCTATTCGTTTATCACCAGATCGTATAGCTACTATTCGCTCGATTTCTATCTTTTTCTCACGCATTGCATAATAGCCGTCATCTACATTTGTTTGTATTGTAACTCCATTATTGGCTGTCTTTGTAGAGTTATATGCTTTTTTTGTTTTGAATACATATACATTTACATTTAAAAAGTATTTACCATCTGGTGTAATTGAATCATATCTACATCGCATAGTGTCTTCATCTATATCTGCTTTTACTCCGTCTTTTGTAGTACTTCCTAGTAATGTAGTTGCTTCAGTTGCTGTCAATAGCGAACATGGTTGAGCTATATTTGGAGTATTTGACGGCACTGTGACTTCTGTTGTTGATGTAGTAGTTTCTTTAAAGCCAGATTTATCTTCACTACCTCCAGAAAATAGAAATATTATTACTCCTATTACAATCACGACAAGAACTGCTATCGCAATCTGAACTTTTCTGTTAGTTATATCTATTTTTTTTAATAAAGATAAGTTTATTTCATTTATTTTCACATTAAAAGACTAATACATTTATTTCGTCCATTCGATAGTTTCACCAACTATTAAATTTGATGTACCACGAGCCTTTACTAAAGTGTCTACTACACCTCTTGGATCTTTGTTCGGTTCAAGATGTGAAGCTATTGACCAAAGTGTATCTCCACTTTTAACAACAATAGTTTTTACGGTATCATTTTTATTGACCACAGCCGAGCTTTTAGAAGACCCGAGGGAGAGTCCGCCAAAAGCCTGGCTTGCGGGGATCAGCACTGCAAGAAATGAAATAGCAACTAATAATGTAACTACTATTCTCTTACGTACTTCACTACTAAAGCGTGTGTTTTTAGCACTAAAACGGGGGGATGCTTTAGTACTACGAACCTCTTTTGGTTCCACACTCTTTAGAGTCTTTGGTGATTGTGAACTGACAGAAACCCTTCTATCTTTATAGATTGATGAACTCAATGAGTTTTTATATGCAGCGAAGTTACCTTTAATTGAATTATCTGATGCAAAACTACTAACAAAATGGCCTTGTATTTGACTATTTAAATCTGCTTCTCTTAATGAAACTGCTTTACCCATTTCTAGCTCCTTATGTCTTTCTATAAGATTTATTTAAAACGATATTTCTACCTACCGTCTACTGTTTTATTAAACCACAGGGGTGTGACATTAACGAACAGATGTTTGTAAGTACACATGTACTTTAGGACGAACATTCGTTCGTGTCAAGTTTATACGAACAAATGTTTGACTTTGATGTTATGCAGAGCTATAGTAAATAACGTCAACTAAAAGAACCGTGATAAACCTGATAACTAAATACTTTAGAAAGTGACTAACATGGCTGAAACAAAACACAGAGCAGGCTTAACTTCTCGTCAAAAAGAAGTTCTTGAGTTCATAGACGAGAACTTAAAAGATAAGGGCTATCCGCCAAGCGTAAGAGAAATAGCAAAGGCATTGAACCTGAAATCTCCTGCCACAGTTCAAAACCATCTTACAACCCTTGAATCTAAGGGTTTTCTAAAACGAGATCCCACCAAACCAAGAGCAATAGAAATGTCATATGAATCGGGATCTGGTGCAATTGCCGAGCGAAGGCCCGTAAAACATATTCCATTAATTGGATCTGTATCTGCTGGAACAGGAGTCCTAGCCGACCAAACAATTGATGAAAGCTATCCCCTCCCAGAAGATTTTACTGGTGATGGAGTTTTATTTATGTTAAAAGTAAGAGGCGAATCCATGATCGACGCTGGCATTTTTGATGGTGATTATGTTGTGGTTCGTCAGCAGAATACGGCAAATAGCGGCGATATTGTCGTTGCTGGTATCAATGACGATGAGGCAACTATAAAAACATTTATCAAGAAAGATAGAAAAATAATTTTAAGGCCCTCGAATCCATCAATGAGTGATGTTGTACTAAAAGAATACAATTTAAAGATATTCGGTAAAGTTGTGACCGTTTTACGTCGTATATAAGACATATTTAAATGTTTTAACCACAATAAGTTACCCATTGGAAATAAATATGTCCAAAAACTTGTATTATTGCATATAGATAAGTTATAATTAAGTTAACCTCTTCGATAGGTGTAGACCTACTAAACAGAAGGATCGGAGGCATGCAATGAGAAATCAAACTGATGTCGTAGTAAGCAATGTTAATTCATCTAACGCGAACACTCCGAACACGACTTATTTTTTTAGCCAACTTGGTACGACACCAAAAGCACTCAGAGATCTTGCACGTGCTTTAAACCCTGATCTTGCTAGTTTAAACCCTGATGCTTATGTTTCTGGGAAGAAGAAAGAAAAGGGAGTTACATTCCCTACAGGTAGCGACACTGAAAGGACAGTCGCAATTACAGATACCTCTACTTTTCTAGATCAATTAGCAACTCCAAGACCAGATTTTGCAAATACGACTCGACACAATAGTGCTGCTACTTTACATATCTCACCTAGTGAACAATTAGAAGAATTAAAAAAATTAAAATTATTAGTTGATCAAGTAACTGAGAATCAAGAACTTCTTATAGCCGAAGGATTTTCAAAAGAAGTTGTACAAACAATGAGTGCAGAAGAATTAGCACAACGAGCAGCAGAACTACAACAAGTAGAAATCCTAAGAGCTACAGAGGCATTACGTTTACAACAAATAGCAGATTTACAAGCAGCTGAAATTGCTAAACGTGCGAAAGATACTGATACACCAAGTTTTATAGAAACTCTTGGTGGTTCATTTGCTGTAGAATTATTAGAAAAAGCAGCTAAAATTGGTCTTGGTGTCACTGTAGCAAGTGCTGTTGCACCTATAATTGCGCCGATTGCTTTAGGTTCATTTGGTCTAGGAGACTAGTTTTATTTATTATCAGTTTTTATAATATTCTTCCTAATTGTTTAAACACAAAATTTACAAATATTTGTAGCGTTTTCTTACAATAAGGTATATAATCGGAGTGTTACGACCTAGTTCTCAAAGGAAGTGTTTTTAGTGGCTGTATTAAAAGTAAAAACACCTCGTTCTATAGATTGTGCTGCAAGAAGAGCAGCTGAAATGGAGCGATTAGTGGCTATAGGTAGATTAAACGAATTAAATCAAAGTCAAAATCGTCGACCAGAATTAACCGATCGTTTAGTTGCAATAATTCCAGACCCTACTATTAAGAATTCTGTACAAAAAACAGTTGATAGCGCTACAAAAGAAACTGCTAAATTAGCAAAGTTGACTGAGTTGACTAGATTAGCAGAATTAGAAGCAAAAACTAAGGAATCTACTGAACGACAAAGCCGAATCGAAGCAAGATTAAAAACGCAAGAAGTACGAAGACAAGAAATAGCTAGAGCTAAAGCTAAAGAACTAGCAAAAATTCGAACTAACGAAATAGAAAAAACTAATGCCCAATTGGCTAAAACTGAAAAATCACCAACAGAACTTACCCCAGAGGAAAAAATAAATAATAGAGTACCTACAAATAACTTAGTTACGACACTAGATGGTAAGCAAGCATTAAATCAAGTAGATCCTGTAACTGGTCAGATTGTTGGTGGGCGAATCCCTCCAACAACAGGACAAGTAACAAAACAAGATTTACCCAATATGGATCCTAACAGTACACCAGCACTAGAAGCTAAAAAACGAAATGAACTAATTGGTAATGATCGTGTAAATGTAACTGTCAATATGCCAGGTGCAGGAGGTGCGCACCTTGGATCAGCAGCATTGGCTGAACATGCTAAGGCAGCGAAACGAGAAGGTCCTGATGCAGTAAATACTGACTTACCTACCACTGGTATTGAAACCAATGCGGGTTTAAATACCAATAATGCTTCCGGTGCTACTTTCGTCCCAGATGATCAATTACCCGATGCTCCGACACCGCTTGGTATGGGAATAGAGCCAATAACTTTACAAACACAAAGTGCTCAAAGCAATTAATCAGCATTAACTAATTCGTTTAACAAATTATATGTTGAATCTAAAAGTGTTATTGAAGTATGTTCATCAGCACGATGACACATTTCTACTAAACCCGGCCCACAATTTAATGCCGGCACACTTAAAGCATAAAAACGTGCAACATCAGTCCATGCTACTTTAGCCAAAATATCGATATTTTTAGATTTAGCAAGATCAATAAGTGGATGATCAAATGCGGGCATTGCTCCTTCTAAAACATCGTAGATATCTATAACATCTGCATCTTTACATAGATCAGAAATAAACCCAATAGCTGCTTCTTTAGTCTTAGATGGTTGATAGCGATAGTTCAAATTAAAAGTCAAATTATCTGGAAGTACATTCGTAGCATTACCAGCATGAAGAACTGTTATCTGTAAACTCTCTGTGTAGGATAAGGAATCAACTTCAAGAATCTCTAAATTTTCAGATTGAGTTTTTATTTTATTCAAAGTATCCATAGATTTATATATAGCATTATCGCCTAAATGTGGTCGTGCACTATGTGCAGCTATACCTTTAAAGCTAATGTTGGCATTTAAGCTCCCTTGGCATCCCATTTCTAAGTTTCCATCAGTAGGTTCTAAAAGAATAGCCCATTTTCCTTTTAACAATTCAGGGTTATTTTCAGAAAGAAAACAAAGGCCATTAAATTCATCTGAGATTTCTTCACCTTCATAAAAAATAAAAGTAGATTTCTCATTAATATTATGTAATAGACGCAACATTATAGCTAAACCACTTTTCATATCAGAAGTCCCCAAACCATAAAGTTTGTCACCATCAACTCTAGAGGGATTAGCGCTATCACCAGAAGATGCAGGTGGGACAGTATCGCTATGTCCTGCAAATATTACTGGTAATTCTTCATTTTTATCATGATTCAACTGGACAATTACAGAATTATTTATGCGGATTACATTTGCTGATGGGCGTATAATAGAAATATATTCTTCTATATAATCAGTAATTAGCTTTTCCTCTTTACTGATAGAAGGAATATCAACCAGTGCTGCTGTTAGTGCAAGAAGATCATTTGGGTTGACGTCAAGCAAAAGATTCGTAGTACTCAAGTTGCAACACCATGCTCGCGAAGAATATCGTTCAACAATAATTTATCGTGCACTTCACCTTCGGCTAAATACCGCAAAATCAATACACAAGGTAAACCAAATGTACCTCCATCAAATTTTTTCTCACGCGTAGCCATAATACAAACAGCACCTGCTGGGACATCTCCACGCGATACTTCCTCGCCTGTTTTAGAATCTATAACAGGTGTTGAAGAAGTTAGTATTACTCCAGCACCGAGCTTTGCACCTTTACGAACTCTTGCACCTTCAACAATCATTGAACGTGATCCAATGAACACATCGTCTTCTATAAAAACAGGTGCAGCTTGAGGCGGTTCTAAAACACCGCCAATACCAACACCACCAGAAAGATGAACGCGTTCACCAATTTGTGCACAACTACCAACAGTTGCCCAAGTGTCAACCATAGTATCAGCACCTACATATGCTCCAATATTTACATAACTAGGCATAAGAGTAACGCCTGGTGACAAAAACGAACCACGACGTGCAATTGCACCAGGTACAACTCTGACTTTTGCGCTTGCATAATCATCTTTTAAAGGAATTTTATCTAGATATTCAAAAGGACCGATATTATATTTAGTCATCTGTTGAACTTTGAAATATAACAAAATTGCATGCTTGACCCATTGGTTAACAACCACTTCATTGTTTATAAGCTCGGCAACTCGAATTTCTCCGTTATCCAACATCTCTATTACACGGCCGACTATTCCTCGAGCGCGATCTTGTTCGACAATATTATCTAACTTATCTTTTTCGAGCCATAAATTATTTATAATATCTTCTGCATTCATGTGACATATTATAGTTGGGTTGTAAGAATCTATCTATAAACTTGGATGTTTTAGAAAGAAATCTCTAAGAATTTCTACTCCTTGACCAGTTATAGCTGATAAAAAGAATGAATCTTTAATTTTTTTATTCTTACTTTTATAATCAAAATCTATTTCTTTGAGCTTATCCAATTGATCGTCAGATAAACGATCGATTTTATTCCACAATATTATCTGTTCTATATCTCCAACTTCAATATCATCTAAAACCTTATTGACAGCTTCAATATTGCCAAGTACATCATCGCTTGAAGCATCTACACAATGAACTAGCAATTGGGAACCAGCTACCTCCTCTAGTGTTGACCTGAAAGCTTCAATCAATTGATGTGGCAGATTCCTAACAAAACCTACTGTGTCGGAACATAAAATTACTTTTGGCTTATAGTTTCCATCTTCACCTACATATAGTTTTCTAGTAGTAGGTGCAAGTGTAGCGAAAAGTCTATCTTCAACATGCGCATCAGACTTTGAAAGAGCGTTTAATAATGTAGATTTACCAGCATTAGTATATCCAACAATTGAAACTCTTTTTTGTGGAAGCTTTTCTCTAGATTTTCTTTGAGTTGATCTAACTTTTTCTAACTTCTTTAAATCTTCTTCTAATTTGGCTAAACGTTTAGTAATCTTACGTCGGTCAGTTTCGAGTTTTGTTTCACCCGGTCCTCGTGTACCGATACCACCACCTTGTTGAGACAGAGAAGTTCCTTTACCTCTCAGGCGTGGCATTAAATATTTAAGTTGAGCGACTTCAACTTGCTTCATACCTTCTTTGGTAGTTGCATGCAAAGCAAATATGTCCAAAATTACACCAACTCTATCGACCACATCGACCTTGAGTATCTCTTCCAGATTTCTCTGTTGAGCAGGCGAAAGTTCACTATCAAATACCGCAACATCAATATCATTAGCTGCAATATAGTTTGATAATTCTTCAGCTTTTCCTTTACCTATAAAAGTTGCAACATTCGGATGATCTAATTTTTGTGTTTCGCGGTATATTACTTTCGCGCCTGCAGTATCAACAAGTAATCCTAATTCATCTAAAGAAAGTTCTATATCTTCTTTTACGCCAGACCAGTCAAGAGCTACTATCACTGCCTTCTGGACGATAACATCAAAGTCGGTTTCACTTTGTGTTAGACGTTTAACATCACGGTTTTGATGATAACGTTTATTCTTATTTTCAGCATTAAATTTCATTTTTTCCTTTATAGAACGAAGTCTATATCTGCGATTTTATTCATTGGGCCATATAAAAACGTTGTGTCATCCGACACTCTGGCTCTACCGATACCGCCACTAACTATAACTTCGCATTCTGCATTAACTAGCCCCTCTTTATATAGAGACGCAACCATTGCAGTGATTCCTGTTCCGCAAGCTAAGGTCTCTCCCACTCCACGTTCGATAGTGCGTCCATAAATTTTTGAAGGATTTACGATATAAACAAAATTGACATTCGTGTTTTCAGGAAACCTCTCGTCGAACCTTAGAGCTTCACCTAACTGTTCTAAACCATCAAGATTTAATTCATCAAGGGAGTCTAATGGTATAACCCAATGTGGTATTCCTGTATTAGTAACATATGATATTCTTTCCTTTTCAAGAACATTAACTTTAATAACATTATTGTTACTTTGTAAAGGTATTAAATGAGGTTCAAAGATAGCAGGGCCCATATCTACTTTACCCATGCATCTATTTGATTCCATATAATTAAATATTACGATTTTTAGACCAGCTAAAGTAGCGACTTTAACTGTAATATTATTTTCACTATCAGTAGTTCCATATCCCTGTTCATTTGCATATTGAGCAAAACAACGGATACCATTTCCACTCATTTCTGGTATGGAACCATCAGCATTAATTAGATACATGACACAATCAGAATCTTTTATTCCTACAAATTCTCTAAAACCTTCATATTTAGAATTATTATCATCGAGTATTAAAAGGTCATCTGATCCAATACCAAAATTTCTATTACAAATTTTTTTAGCGATATCAATGACTGTTTCAACATTAAAAATATGTCCAGAATCTTGAATTTCTCTTACCGAAGTAATTGCAAAATCATTACCTAATCCTTCGTATTTACCTATGTGCATAAAAAAATTGCCCTTTCGATCATTTCATCATATGTGATGTCATCACAATTTATCCAGCTAATTCTAGGATCTCTTTCGAACCATTTACGTTGTCTTCTCGAAAATTGCATAGATTTGTTGAGTATTAGTTCTATTAGGTGTTCGAATTCCTCTTCGTCTTCCCCATTTTCGACGTATTCTTTGATTTGTTTATACCCTATGGCATTTTGAGCGGGTGCAACTATTCGTTCCCAGTTTGGTAATAGTTTTTTTACCTCGTCTATCCATCCTGTTTCGAACATTTCTCGTATGCGTATTTCGATTCGTTCTTTTAAGTTTTCTCTCGT
>ERZ724508.165-NODE-165-length-47604-cov-5.399693_pt1 | contig 47604 bp, 65 predicted proteins | sample MGYA00376041_ERZ724508 | MGnify/ENA primary metagenome ERZ724508 (study PRJEB28724, sample SAMN07190887) | wastewater metagenome | isolation source: effluent of sewage treatment plant in Hong Hong | place: USA: Christiansburg, Virginia | collected 2016-03-01 ...
CATACTAAAATTGTTGGTAGAAAAAAAGATGTCTTCCAGCAGAGTTCCATTCTCACATCATGAACATTTAGGATCGGCAAACATAAATCAAAAAATGACATAGCTCAGTTGCTCGTTTAGCATTCTTTGCTTCTGCGGTCTTAACCGTGGGGTTTTCTATTTTACATTCTCATGTACGGTTGACTCTAAGTGCTGCCGCTTGGCTGCCTACAGCAATGCACGCTAGGTTGGCCTACTCCAGTCTGACGTTCTCGACAATTCCCTAAAGTAGGCACTGAAGGCTCGAAACCTCTCCTCGTTTTCTTTCTGTTTGTACTCCTTGGACGTTCTGATCAGCGAGAAGTAGTCTTTTGGTGGGAACGGCACCGTTATCTGCATCGCCTATAACTAGTACTTGCTGGTCCATGTTCCGAAACATCTCTCGTAATTAGCTGTAGCGAAACGAACAGTAAAATTCCTCTTGGTTGTGAGTTAATGTGAGTTAGTATAGCGTGCGGCCGGCAGACTCATGAAAGCCGGTGACTTCGACCGTAATGTGCTTCGCACGCCCTGCGTCTCCAGTTGCCAGCTCAAACAATAATTGATTATACAATGTTGGCACAAATGTGTGGGCAAACAGAAGTGTTTAGCATCATCACTATTCTGACTGTTTCCTATCAGTTATTTATTATGGAACTGTAGTGTCCAGTGTGTCACGAAAGGTATAACTCCGGCTTGCGAATGCCGATGGTGCTTACCTGCGGACACAGTCTGTGCGAGAGATGTGCCAAGCTCATACGCGATACGAGGTGTCCCATCTGTCGGGAGGGTTTCGCTCGCTACAGCAAGAACTATTCACTCGCAGCCATAATCGACAGACCACGGAAGCGTTTACACGATTACAGAGCACTGTTCAAGATCTGTATTGTCGGTTAGTCAGGGGTCGGAAAGACAACTATCCTCAATGGCTTCGAAAACGGCAGATTTGAGTAGAATACCCAAACAACCATTGGTTTGGGATTTCACTACGTAACCGAGGATCGAAACGGTAAGGCTTACAAGTTCGAGCTGTGGGATACGGGAGGACAGGAGAAGTTCCGCTCAATGACCCGCAACTACTACAAAAGTAGCATAGCTTGCTAAACATAGACTCAGATTTAGTCATCATCACCTATTCACTTAGTGATAGATTCAGCTTTTTGGAGGCTCAGCGGCACTGGTTGAACGAGGTGTTGGAGGTATCACCGGAGTCAAAGATTCTGCTACTTGGCAATAAGCTTGACGAGAGAAGTGCAGTGTCCATCGATGAGATTGGAGATCTATGCCATAAGCTCGGCTGCTTGGAGGCACGAGTTTCTTGCAAGACCGGTCAGAATATTCGGGAGACATGGCGAATTATCAGCGATACCCTAATAAATTCGTACGTTGATGGCAATCACCCATCAACCATCACCCTTGAGTCCTCTGAAAGGGATGAGGAGGATAATCGGTGTCCATGCTGACTGCTGCTCGTAATTCAACCAACTGTTAGAGCTTTTCATTTAAATCTCAAATTTTTGGAAATGAGCCAACGTCATCCCAGCAAGACACTTCTCCGAGGTCGAAGTCAGTAGAACCGCAAGACGGTGAGGAATTGCTTAGATCCCAATCTCAGCTTTCTCCAGCAGAGTTCGGTAAAGGCAACGAGCCCGAGGATTTCGTATCAGCGACATCTCGCCTCAACTGTTCGAAACAGCAACCCTGAACGGTCGGTTAGCATGAAGGATAAACATCGCTATCGCACCAAAGCAACTTCCCATAGACATACCAAAAGACTGAGAAAGCCACTGCACAACGTCTCTCAGTTCGAGTTGCCAGATGGTTCTATCTATGCATAAAGCATCACACTCGAACAGAAGCAGCTGGATGAGTCGCTAATGAGAACCTCAATGCTCCGTGAACTTGCCGGACAAGGATAAAGAACCAAGCTTATACGGGACTTACAACTGAATTCCCTCGAACTGTTTAGGATGGGAGAGAAGGTAGGCGACGGCTAAATCAGAATGTAGAGAAGCGAATGAAGCTGCTATACCAGCACAAGGATAGGCTGGGAGTTTCGTGGAATAAACTACTGGATGTGCTGAAGACGGCTGATAATCGAGATCGCATAGTGGTTGACGAAGCCGTGAAGAACTTGATTGGTCAACGTCTGTACTTGGAGAAGGAGATTGAAAACACAAAGGATCTCTTAGAAGGTTTAAGACTGTGACCTATATTGCATGGAGTTCTGCGATCTGTGAGTTAGGCTTCAGGGTATCGATGTCCTGGCCCCAGAGTATGTAGCAAGGATGCATGGTGTAATGGCGATCACACGGGCCTTTGAAGCCTAGGTTCCAAGTTCGATTCTTGGTGCGTCCCTTTTTTTGAGGTATTTATTTATTTTCCGAAAGACCGAATAACAATATTGGCACTCCCGTTCTGTCTGAGGCTGCTCATTCTTCTTGACTTGTTGCAATACCAACTCCTGATTACATGTTTGTCCATTTGAAAGAATCGAAATGAATTTTCTTGTCGCCTGTCGTTAAGGCCATGCCAATCTTTTTACGTGAACTCATTGCCGCCTGAGTGTTGAAGTGCCAACAGTTAAGTGGCTGGCTTAAATCATCAATTCTGCATTATGTCCGTCTGAGTATACATCTGCAAGTAGATATAGTCTCGGGCTCTTCAAGCAATATCGATATTGGTGTTAAACCATTCCAATCAGCAACGTGCTAATTACAATATACTACAGCTCTAGCCGTTCCAGGGTTGCGGGGGTTGGCGGGAGATTGCCTCGAGTCAAGAAGCAAGAAAATAATTAAGCAAAAACTAAATTGTGATCAACATCATCAGCATCCCCAGATCTCGTGGAAGCAGATGTTTGAAACGAAGCCAACAATGCATTTTTCACAGCATTTTTGCTTTCCTTTGATCAAGCACACATTTCCCCCATGTTTCTTGCAACACTTCTCGAATTTCAATGATTTAGACACGAGTGACTCGGGGTTGGGTTTGTCTTCGACTGCTGCTGTAGCGGCAATCACGATCAAGGCGATCAGGAATAAGAAGGAGGTGAGCTTCATAGTTCACTAATTACTAATTACAAACAAGAAACGCCATATCCTTTTAAACCACGTCATTTAATTAAGTGATGTCGTCACGACCACATCAGCAACCCTCCCTTCACACCCGAGAAAGTTGGTGATTGATTCAAACCTATCGATGAGGTAAGGATCTCAGTCTACTGAATCAATGTGCAAGGGATTTAAGGAGTAACCTAACTTCGCAGTGTTCCACAAAGCAGATGCCTTTTAAGTCGTGAGCGATGTCAACTCAATAATTACTTGATCTTATTTGACTCAGCAATTCAAGGACCGACGATACTCAAGGCGCGACTGAGAAGTGTCTTCGCCTGCCATTCCCGTCGAATATGCTGAGCATGATATTGATCGTACCTGAGAGCTAGTCTCTATGATGCCCTTACCGGTCGGCAGCACTGCTGCTCACGGCCATTTTATAATAGAATACCAGTATGGACGCACAGATTGAACCCACAAAGGATGAAAAGCTGAGTCTGTTGCAGCAGAAGCTAAAGGCGATGATGGACAAGAAGAAGGAGAAGCTATAAAGCAAAGCAAATGCTACTCCCACCGCATCGCAACCAGTTGCATCGGAAGCACCTCAGAAATAGGTTCCCAAACCAGTACAAACCCACATAGAAAAAGACGAGGCGAAAGGTGATAGTGACCACGAACCCACCCAAACCGCCAATGAGCCTCCACGGATAAAAAAGATAAAGAAACCTCGTCCTGAGACCAAAGTCACTTTAAGGAAGGCGGCGGGTTGCGTTTGGGAGGATAAGACCATGGAAGATTGGGATGAGAGCGATTATCGTGTGTTCTGTGGGAACTTAGGCAACGAAGTAACAGATGAAGTACTTGCTACCGTATTCCGTAAGTACCCTTCCTTTCAGAAGGCGAGAATCGTTCGTGATAAGCGTACCGGCAAGACTAGAGGCTACGGATTCGTATCGTTCCGAAACCCCAAAGACTTTCTTGCCTGTCTCTCTGAGATGTAAGGACAGTACGTCGGGAACCGACCGGTGCGACTAAAGAAAAGCAGCTGGAAAGAGCGCAAACTTGACAGCGAAAAGAACCAGCTGCTGCCATCAGACTTCCGACGTCATGCCAAGAAGAAAACCAGCCAGATAAACACCAACTTCATGTTTACAGGGGTTCTCTGATGTTACCCCCCATCTAATTTTAATAATGATCAGCAAAATGATCAGGAAAAAGGGGAGCTTGCTGCTTTCCAGCATGCTCATATGGGGCAGAGGTGATCCACACTTCGCCTCGTTCGGCTCAATGCGTAAAACTGCAGTTGCCTCAACCAATCAGTCGGTTGAATACAAGGATGACATGTACGATGTTGCTGTCATTGGTGGCGGTTCTGGAGGCATTTCGTTTGCGTTCTAATCAAACAAACTGGGGCTCAGCACCGTGCTGTTCGATTACGTCAAGGAATCATCCCACAATACTCGATGGGGCATCGGTGGTACATGCGTGAATGTCGGGTGTATTCCCAAGAAGTTGATCCATCAAGCAGCCATTCTCGGCTAGGCTATTAAAAACTCCAAGGACTATGGGTGGGAATTAGGAGTGAATTCTGAGGAGGAAGTAAGCAAACTGACCCAAAAGTTCTCTTGGTAGAAGCTAATCAGCAAGATCACTTCCTACATTCGGTCGCTTAATTTTGGCTATAAGAACAACTTAGAGAAGGCTGGAGTGACCTACATCAACGGGCTCGCTACGTTGATCGATCACAACACTATCCTCTGCTCGAAGAACCGTGCAATCGTTTAGGAGTATCTCGCAACTGGTAATCTGCCTTCTGCGGAGGTCGAAGGAGCAGAGGAACCTCCCTACAGAATCATTCGAGCAAAGAACATCGTGATAGCCACTGGAACCCGACCGACGTACTTTACAGAGCAACAATGCCGCAACAGCAAATTGGCCATTACAAGCGACGATATTTTTTGGATGAAAAAGAAACCGGGAAACACTCTGGTGGTTGGAGGTGGTTATGTTGCTGTGGAGATCGCTGGTTTTCTTGCATAGTTGGGTTTCAAGGTCTCTATGATGACCCGTGGTGAGTACCTCAGAAGCTTTGACCGCGATATGGTCGCATTCGTTATGGATGATCTGAAGCATAAGGGAGTGAACATCGTGCCCACTTCCCTACCAATTGCCTTGGACAAGGATGAAACAGGAGAGATTACTGCTCATATCGTCAACACAGTTGACAAGACAACGACCGTTAGCAAGTTTGACACGGTACTATTTGCTGTTGGAAGGAGCGCAACTACAGCTGATCTTAATGTGTAGAAAATTGGACTGCATGTCAACCCCAAAAACGGCAAACTGGTGACCAGCAAGGATACGCTTGATAAGACCAATATCCCAAACATCTACGCGCTGGGGGATGTTGTCGACGGAGTGCCAGAACTTACTGGCACCGTCCAAAAGGCTGCAGTGCTACTCGCCAGAAGACTCGCAGCCGACTAGGGCAAGATAAAGCTCGGGAAGCGTGAGTATAAATCACTGGTGATGGACTACAAAGACTACCCAACTACTATATTCACACCAACCGAGTATAGCGTGTGCGGATTAAGCTAAGACCAAGCCATCAAACAGTTTGGTGCCGAGAACATTGAGGTTTATCACTCACGTTTGGTCCCATTGGAAGAATCAATACTCGACAAATATGACGAAGAAGGTAACGATCTGAAAAATCGAGCGTATATGAAGATCGTCTGTGATAGGAAAGGTTTGGTGTTAGGTATACACTTCGCAGGTCCCAATGCCGGAGAGGTGATGCAAGGATATGCTGTCGCCATGCGTCAAGGACTAACCTACCAAGTCCTCACCCGCACTGTGGGAATTCATCCAACTGTGTCCGAAGAATTCACCAACCTTAAGATCACCAAGAGTTCTGGCGAAAATCCAGAGAAGACGGGTTGCTGAGGCTGAGCAGCAATGGTCACCCGTGACCTCCCGATCCGACGTTTTTTATGACGAGACAGTCACAGCTCTTTAGGGAAGGACTGTTTCCGAATCAACGGAAGAAGGCAGCATCGCGAGTGACATTATGTGAGAATCGAAGACTATCACATGTAGGTTTGCAGGATTAGTTATTTGGTTGTGGGCTCTGGCTTGATTTATTCTGTTGTCTGTGGATGTCGAAAAGCCACCCAGTTCTTCGAGCTGAACGGTATCACGTACTTATCATGGAGCATAAGTAGTGTTGGGAACTCGAAGACCATTTGATGTCGTAACAAATCACAGATTTTTGTCTGGATGGGCACTTCGATGTACTGGTGCTTACACTTGCCCTTCGCGATGTGCTCAGTTTCTACCTCGACCGCCCTACTGTTGTATTCGTTCTTTATCAAGATCCGGAACTATGCGGTAAAGGTGGTGTTGATTTCATACTTTGCTAGCATCTCCGGAGAGAAGAATTGTTGCTCCATCACCTTCTCCAAAGTAAGTTTGTCGCAGATTGGATCAGTCACAAACCTGACGGGTTGCCCACCATGTACATAGTACTGCAGCTCAAACATCCAGAATATCTCCTTGCTAGGCACGAAGTAGAAACTGATGTTTTATCGATGCCTCTCCATCACGTTGGGAGCGATCCGAAGATCACAATCATAGTGCAGTTTGGCGTGTCGTTTGAGTAGCTTGAAGCGCATCTGTTCAGGCGGGTTCGAAATTCCTGTGAGAGTCTTTTTGACCTTATCAACACCATCCATCATCTTTAGTAGGAACTTGTAGTCATCACGGCTTTGCGGCTCTTGGTAGTTCGCTCGAGGGATGAACTCTGTGTTGGTACGCACACCACTGCAGTTGAATTGCTTCTTGTGCTGAGTACAGCAGAATGTTGAGCAACTGCGAATGCCACATTTCGGGCATTTATACTTCGCTTAGGGTTTGCTGCACACCCGACATGTCTCTAGCTTGCGGCCTGCACCCTTCGTCACGAGAAACTCACCCGAAGACTCGCTGCTTTCGGAGTGACTATCCTATTGGTCCATTAATAAACTTAGCTGAACTGTTGGCCGAGCTCTAAACTTATTGGCGCTGGTAACTAGCTCCAACCACGGCTAACAATAATAATTCAAAATGAAGAAGAACTATCATGTGGCTGCTCGAACCAACAATCCAGATCCCCAGCTTATCAGTGAATTGGTTGAGGTTGAGGCATAGCTCGCAGAAAAACGACGGCAGTTGAATCTTAAACAGCAGGAGGCAGAAAGGCTGCAAGCTGAGGTATCACTATTCGAAGATGTAGTTCTACGACCAGCCAGTCCCAACGAGAGGATACCCAACCAACAAGGTGGAGCAGCATAAGCCTGTTGCTAACGACGAAGACTTCTTTAGGAAGTTCGATAGAAATCCGAACTCGTAACTGGAGAAGAAGGAGCGGTGGAAGAGGGAGTTGGATGAACAGGCGCAACATAATCGGAATCTGAAGGCAGTCGAGATGGAAGATACCAAAAAGAGGCAGCTAGCCGACGATATCATGAACGAACTCCTGGCCGGCAGGGATCGACAAGTGCAACCCAAGCAGAAGGTGGTAAATTCTCCTCAGAAATCTCCTCAGGCTGATCGTAGGATTGTAGCGGATGAACCTGCGCAAAGAGAGCGCATCCCGGAGCAAAACAATCGTAACCGCCGAGATTCGATTCCTCCGAAGGAATAGTTTGTAAACGTATTCGTCAGAGAAACTGATGAGTAGCACAAGGCAAGAATTCGCGAGCAAAAGCTCAAAGAACACCGATAGTTTCTTGAGGAACAGATCAAAATGGAGCAGCTGAGAAAGTAGGAATAAAAGAACTTCAAAAAGCAGAAGGTGGAGTTTAGTAGTGAACAAACACAGCCTTTCGGTGGTCGGAAAGTCACTGACCCGAACGCTCCGATAAGAAAGGTCGTCGATGTGGCACCCGCAGCAACTCTCAACGACGTTGATTACGAGATGAAAGAGAAGGAACTGAAGAATAAGTACAAAAAGGGGCTGATATCTCTGGAGGAATACGAAACTACTTTACGGAGACTGCAGCTAATCCAGGGAAAGTCCAAACCGGCATCCAATAATCCCAGTCAGCCAGTGATTCGGGAAGAAAATCAGCAGTCCGTCGAATAGAAACCTGGGAGACAGGAAGCTGTCGATACAACAGTGTTAGACTCGAACCGGAATATTCCGATCGGTCGCAGTGAGTACTTACCAGGTTCGCAGTTGAGTGCAATGTCCCAACACCAGCCCAGCCAATATATGCAACCTATGCCAGCAGTGTATATGGCTCCACATCCTAACCAGATGGATATGCAAAGCAACGCAGCAACGATCCAAGCCTTCCAGTTCGAGTTCATGAAGCGGATGTTCGAAGAGATGAAGGAACTCATGAAAACGAATCGCATGCTCGACCAGCAAATGTTGCAGGAGGCCGTCCTCAAGAACATGAATCTCACATTAACTGCAGGAACGCAGATGCCGCAATATCAAGCACCAACGACTCCTCAGACCCGCGAACAACCGATTCAATCGTTCCCGCAGGTACCCCCGATCGGAACACAACAGAATTACAGTCAGCAAAACACACAGCAAATGCAATCTCAACCACAATACACCAACACTCGTCCCCATCCATCACAGGTGTCTGTTTCGCGTACTGAACTCTTCGAGCAGAGTCTTGAAGCTGACCAATATCAACTTCCCTACGTCAGCTCCAATTTAAAATCAGATATTAATCCAGAGCAGGAATAGTTTTATAGCAAGCCCACTAAAATCAGAGGATTTCGTTCGTTCGAGTACGCAGAAGCCATGGGTGCTAGTGCTATTGAGATACCCGGCACCAGCGTCTTCCTCACCAATCCAAATGCCAAGCAGTAACTCAAAAAAAGGTACGAGAGAGATCTTGTTGAGTACCAGAAGCTGCAGGTGAAGAAGGAAGTCGAAGCTGCCAAAGCCAAGCATACTAAAAAGCAAGTGCCCCAACCCCAACGACAGGAACCTGTCCCGCATCCTTAAACTAAGGTCAAGACAGAAGGTCCCCTCGTTATCACGCCAATGGATAGAAACGCTCCAGACCTTAATCAATTCAAAAAACCAAAGCCCGAGCCAAAGAGCAATAGCAAGCCGATCCCACTTAAGGAAAAATCAGAAAAGAAGAACGATGTGGAGAGGATGATGAATGAATGTTTGTAGCAACCAATGCCAGCGGATGACCTCGCAGAAGTTAGACGCGAACTCTTCAAGTTCCCCAATCCACTGGCACTTGCTAATAAGCACAACGAAATCCTGGAGAAGTACGAATACTCACAATCGTCTGTAAATGATAACGAATCACTACCGATGCCATCAATAGTTGACTTACCGCCTTCTAGAGTCAGCCAGAGAGAGGAGGCCAGGCCACCAGCCCCACGTGTCGCAAGAAGCAACAAATGGGATGTGAGACAGCCTCCCCGGTTGAACCCGTCGAATGTTGAGGAATAGACCATCCAGTCAGTTGAGTATGAGTCTATACGACGACCAAGCAACAGCCCAGCTAAGGAATGCCTCCAGCTTTCGAGGAGACAGCTCAAAAACATGAAGAAGCGAAAAGAAAATGTGCTGTTGGATTTCCTTGTACGTGACGATGAAAAACCTGGTTCTTTGAAGCAGGACAACGACCAAGAGGAAGAAATTGAAGAACAAATCGAAACTCGAAGAGATTCACGGTAGGTGTAGTAACATGAAGAGAGTGCCACTTTGGTGTCAAATTACGAAGAATCAGTGGAAAAGCCAGTCTAGAAGAAAAGTTCGAGTAAACATCTCATCGCCCCAAATCCATATGGCACCAAATCACCGCCAAGATATAGGCAAGAACGAGCATCGGAAAGAACATTGGAGGACCGATCGGTTTCGAAGGAGAGTAGGGAGTCCAACTTAACTTCCCTACAGGAAGCCAGAAAACGTGCAAAGTAGTCGCGCCCGAAATAGAAGAAAGACGGCATCGTGAGCATGGAAGTCCTTTAACAGCTGCAGAACGACATGCGAAGGAAAGATCCGGTAAGCGGGAAGGATATTCTGTTGTCGCCACCGCCAGTTCTTGAACCACAATTATTCCAGGTTCGACCCAGCAAGCCAAAAGACTCCAAGGAACTGCTTTCCATGCTGGACAACATGGTAGAGGATGATGACGACCACTACTCCCAGGATTTCGAGAGCTACAAGAGTCTGAGCCGCCCGGACAGCAACCGATATAAATAACGATTTTGATTGGGTATGATGAAGCTATCCAAGGAGGCCTCACTATTCAGTGAGCACACGCAAGCACACCACGACAAACAACCAACCCAGCCGACAACTGAGCGCAACGACGCACTGTTCCACTGCTACCACTCACTAATGCAATCACTCGCCGAGGAGTATCCCTGGCTGAGCAAGATTATGTTCCTCTCAGTAGTGCTGCAGCAGAGCACCTTACTGTTCAGCAACCGGAAAGGCTAGATACGAGATATCTTCGCAAGAATTTGTGAGCAGCAGGCAGCCAAACTGAAAATTTATCACTGCGATGCTACAACCACTGTCGAGGATATTTTTGCAGGGGCATTGACTACCAACATGGTATTGCTACTAAACGCCTTGCTGTTGGACAATAAAATCGCGAATGGGTTGTCTCCTGAGCTACGAACACATCATGTCATTGACGTCGAACCGATCACTCGGCAACTGCCTCTTGGCTGCTTCATCCATGAGGATTTCAGTTTGTGTGTAGTTGACGAGCCCGAGGATAATTTCTAACAATTCGTCAAGCAACTCAACGAAAAGGCCAGTGCTCCCAAGACGTTCGATAAGCAGAGCTTTTCGGAAATCTGTCGGCGGAACATCCAAGCAGCCGAGTAGATGAAAGAAGAAGAGGGATTCCTCAAGGTCTACCTACAGTTACTAAAATCTGTACTGGAAGATAACTCTATTACCTTTCCAAACTCCCGTTGGAAAAATTTGCATAGAGGGCTCAAAGTAGTGGGTTTGAATAAGACCGAGGATAAGTATAAGGTGATGACACTCATTGACTGTCTCACTGCTCCTTGGTTCCTAGCGAGTTCTGTAGAACAATACCAGCTTGTGCAGACTCTCAACGACGAACTCGTGCTGAGACTGGTGGGGCTCTATGGGGCTGCCAAGTTCTTGAAGTATCTCAGTAGCCACTTTTGGTTTTCTCAGCATGTAATTTCCACCATAACGCAGAGGAAGACATACATTCAAAAGAAAGTCGAGGAGCTGCCAAATAATCCCACTTTCTTTTACCCTTGCAGCAAATTTCCTCAGAACGTCAGCCTCAGCTGGGAAAGGTTAGGCCCTCCATCGTCTGGCTCTCGAGGTACTCTTATCGTCGACTTAGACATGAGCCACTATAAGATAGGATATCGTGTTCGGGGTTACGATAAGAAATTGATGTCAGACAAGTACATAGAGATCCACCCTGAGCGAGGCTACCGCCTGGAGCTGGAAATGAAGACCAGCCATAAGATGCTGGTGTATGTTGGTCTTGCCTGCTACGATCAGGAAAAGCGTTTTATCAACACCATTCAAATTTGCAGGAGGAAAAACACCGAAGTTGTATTCGATTCATTGGAAGGTGACGCCATAGTCGTGGACTAGAAGAGCCGAGATAATCTTCAAAATTGGGCGACTTGTGATTAAAAGAAAGACACTCAAAGTTTCGCCTACCTTCGAAGTATTGGAGTGTATCCGACTGGCGATATTGACCGTATTCTACCGATTGATTACATTCTCCACGAAACTGAGTCAGCCTACGATACGAATAGCACCAAAGGAGCTTACAAATCAATCGACCCGGAGTCAGGCAAGATTATATTAAATACGTCTGCTGCGGCGAGTTTGAAGGATTTCAGTGAGAGGAACATCTTACGTAAGGGGACCACTGTGCTTATCAACCACTTCGAAACAGGCACGTACGTTATTGGGAAGGTCCTGCATGACCAACTGGTAAACTGGACGAAGTGCACTATGGACTTCCAGGGATTCAGTCGTGAGAACTGCCACACTAAGTTCCTAGAATCCACCCGCTACATTAGATTGGTGGTGATGAGTAACTTCAACAGCGGCTATCCTCAGTTTAATGTCGAGCACAAGGAGGCCGAGCTGTCATTCGGTTAGGTGGCTTTTCGGGAGCTATGATGAGGGTTTGCCTTCCTGCAACTGATTTCATAACTGTCTAATTGTTGGGAATTTACCGGTAGAGGCTACCCTTGGCCGACAGTATAAATGGTGGTCAACCACCCGTAAAGAATAATTTATTCTAAACGATATCAGCCACGAAGGAGGGAGAGTTGCAGAAGCTGCAAGCCCAGATGAGGTTGAGTTCTGCCTGCTCGACATAAGCCAGCGAGAGTTCGGAAAGACCATTAACTGAAGAAATTTCCAGATGGCGGGCCCAGTTGCACGGACTTAAGCTCAGCGATCGACCGTTAGCCACGATGTTATCGCATCGACCCACACCGAAATGGGAGACATATCCAGTTAACAAGGAATTTCTGGCGACCAGGCATGTCACACCCAAGATGCGTAGCAAGGTGGTGAGGTGGATGAATTCATTGTGTGACCAGCTTGAATTGCTCCAAGTAAGTGCCTTTCATGCGGTGGCGATTCTCGATCACTATCTGTCCATCAGGGACGAAGAGGTGAAGTGTCTTCAACTGGCAGCCGCGACTTGTGTATACATCAGTTCCAAACTGAACGATACCCGCATCTTTTCGGCTGAGGTCTTCACTTACAGTGCTTCCGGACTGTTCACAGACAAACAGCTTCACGATAAGGAAGTGGAGGTGCTCCAGACAATTGAGTTTAGGATGGTGCACGTAAACCCTTGCCGAGTGCTAAAACGCATTGCTCAAGTCGATGGGTTAACTCCAGAACAACTCTCCCACGCCATAACAATAGCAAGGATGGGACTGGAGAGTCTGACAGTTCAGCATACCCCATTGCTGGACGTGCTATCGGTTATCATTGCCCATGTCGAGTAGTCGCGCCCACTTGGATTGGCCGATCTGGATAATCACCTTTAGCAGCTACCAGCCGCCATCTGAGAACTACTGATATTATTCTCAAAGTTCTAGTTTAAAGTTAGGCTGAGCAATGTCATCCACGAACATTGTAAGGAATTGCTTTATGGAAGATGCCGCTTCATGTGCTGAAGCTCTCCGAGAACAATGAAGTAGTACGAATATGTTTGAGACCCAGATGATTGAAACAAAGACGGGAGAGACCTACAACGGGACCCTTAAAGGTGTTGACGGGCATATGAACATTCGGCTGTAGAATGTCATCCAAACCAATAAGGACGGCACAAAATTCCATCGGATTAAGGAGCTGTTTGTACGGGGCAACTGTCTGAAATACTTCCGGATGAACTAATCGGTGCTAACTGGGCTGGAGGGCAGTCAGTACGTCATGCCACGTTGGTACGAGCAGAACGATAAGGGTCGCAAGAAGCACCAAAGAAGGGAATTCCATTCGCTCGAGGCTAAGAAAGTCAAGTGATTTGGAGAATACAGAAGTCAACATGAGCGGGTCAGTTGAGCATTGCATCCATCTCCTCAGCTGTGTACACTTTACTGCTGGGTTCCTTGATTATCTACTTGCTTGAGGGCGGGTTGGAGCTAGGTAGGCTGCTGCTGCTACTCAACGGAAGCGATTACTTGCTGGTCGGATACATCGCTGACTTGTTCTACTCCTGTAAGTAAGGGTTGACTCGAACGATGTTTGGCTACGGACGAACATTACCGACAGGATACGGTAGTGGCTGTGGTTTGGGTTGCGGGAAGCCCATCATAGGCGGTATTTCCCGGTAAGGGTTACTGCTTAGATTGAAGACTGGAACGGGCATGCTTGCTGGTGATTGAGGTACAGATCGCATACCTTGTTTGGAATCCATCATACTCACCAATCCGTCTCTGGTTTGCTGTTCGTGCCGCCTGTATTCGAAGCGCATCTTCACCACAGCACCAACCTTCCCGTCGTAGTCAAGCTATACATCGGCATCCTTGAAGCCCTGTGCCATGATCTCCGATACGTTGATTTCAGTGGAAGCAATTAAATCGTGAGCCTTGTACCTCTCATAGTCCCACAGTTTGATGTTCAGCAGAAAGTCTCTCGCACGCTGAAAACAAATAGTATCAGTCCAGGTCGGAGTAGTGCCTCCCTTCTGGCACACTTCAGACTTCTTGATCTGCCCCTCAAATTCGAACTCCAAATAAGGGTCCATCTTGCCAAACCACTCAGTGTTGTGGCTAATCCTTGCAGACAACGGCCTAATGATGAGTTACCCCCCACCAATGCTGATCATAGATGGAAATTGTATAATAATAAACTGGAATGCGTCAGTCTTACTATCCAATCCTTCTATCGCGTCTGCTCGGATGATAGGTCTCCAATCATCATTAGCCAAAGATGACCAAGAGATAAAGTATCACAGTCAGTCAGGAATGCTTGCTTCTGCTCTTCGGCATTTTGTCGAGGATGCTCTGAAGCTTAGCCTTGAATAAGGTCTTTTACTTCTATTTCTATCGCCGGGTTTATTAAAGTTCGGTACGGCATCGACTCAGCTGTCTTTCCAGCCTTTCAGTTTATTTCTTCACAGATTCGAATTCCAGTCGGTTGACCTCTCCCTCTGCCAAAGTGGGATTCAGCTGAATCTGAAGGGTTTCATCGAAGTGGCGATTAATTGCAGACAACATTTCGTACTATTCTTCGATCAGTTACAACTTTTGCTTGAGGTGCTGGCACAACCGATGCTCCTCCTGGTACTTGGATCGGTACTTGCAGCAAGTGTTGGGTGATATCTACTCATCCAGCTTCTTCAACAGATTCATGGTGTTTACACTAAATACTGAACGGTTGTCCGAAATGTAGGATCGAATACTTTTGGAGGAGCGTTAGTGGCTGCCACATTGGCTCTTGGGCTGCTGATTTTAGCTAATCTTCGATTCTCTTCCGTCAAACTCCGATTATTACTGTGTGACATTGCTGATTCTATTGTTCTGTGGGGTGGTCGAACGGCTATGGGTCATCTTTACCAGTGTTGCACGACTGCTTGGTACCTCACGATTATCCTTCTGTTGCGACTACAGCTTCGCAATTTGTTTCGTTTTTTACTCCAGTTCAGCTTTCAACTAGGCAATGAGGAGATCCTTAGTGATGTCGGGTTTCTCCGCAGTTTCGGTTGAGACTGACTTGGTAGGAGGCAACCGCAAGGTCTTCCGGTTCTTCTTCTTTGATTACAGTGGGGATGTAAACCCAACCAATTGAATGAGGGTCCTCGCTTTTGTCAGTTGGATCAAGTGAGAGATGCTTCTTGCCATGCGAGCTGCTTGCGGTAACCTTTTACGCCATTGTTCAACGTTGCCGACTAGCTTGCCCAAGAACAGCCTTCCGCGACTGTTTTTTATCTTTTCGACCAGTCGGCCCAGAACTCCAAGCGAATACCTCTGGAAAATTCTACAGAGTTTCACAGCTTTTCCACTTCTCCACCTCATTATGTTCGCCATTGCCTGTGAATACTTTAATTTGACGGACAGTTTGAATAGCCGGTTGATTCGCATTGACAATTTAACTAGCCTCCTGAACCGAAGCATTCTGGTTTGTGCCTTCTGCAGGAAACATTGTAGGTGGTTGATACGCTTGTCGCTTAGAATCTCCAGCATTCGAATCGTTCGCTCTTGACGTTTTTGTTCGCGGGCACGCTATCTCACTGCTTTAAAGTTCTTTGCAAGCAACTTCGTGAGCACTGTCATGAGTGGCAGCAAATGTTTGCGTTGCCTTGTCGGCTTCAATGTCGATGGCCGATCTGTGATTGGTCGACTTGTGGCTATAGTTGTCGCCATCCCTGGAATATGTGGGACTGGCACTTAGCTGCTGCTACTTGTGTTCACTTTACCTCGGTCTCGTTCGGCAGGTTTGCGGGAGAGTACACGCCGCACTCCTATCTCATTAACAAATCCTTCGACGACCCTGTCCATTTGATTGTTTAACTTCAAAGTTATTACAGACTTAGAGGCAGTATTGGGAAGAGATGAAGAATAGGGCGTCCGACCGTCGACAGAATAGGCCGGCGCGAATATTAACAGGTTGAAATAAAAAACAGAGCTCAAACCCGACGACGGGTTTTCTCCGGCTTGTACTCGTAGCCTTCAAACATTTATTGGGTTTATGGCTTGCGGAGCAGCAGTTTGGCTTCATACTCATCCTCGAGTTCACTGTCGGAGGAAATGCAGCGTTTATAGGTTTCGTAATCCTACTCGATAGTCTAAGTATAGTGATTGCCATTACCAACGGAACAAATGAAGGTTTGGTGGTACGCTTTAGCAGACCCGTCCAATCGAACCCTCGGAACCATTCGTGCTCTTTGAGCTCACCGATCCCGGTTGCGCCGAGTCGGCTCTCCGGCTTTCTCTGAATTAGCCGATTGACGAAGTCAACGGCTATCGGCGACCAATTCTTCGGAGGCTCCTCAATCTTTGCTTGTTTCGAGAGGATCTGGTCGCGAATCTCCGCTCGGTTCTTACCGACATAAGGACGCTAAATTTCGAATCATGTACTTTCCCGATCATCATCTAATAGGTAATTACACCTAGTGCAAAGAAATCTACCGGGAAAGTATGGTCCCTACGGCAAATAACCTAAGGAGCCATGTAGCCCGGCGTCCCACTCGTGTCTGCTGCATTTGCAGGCTTACTGACCCTCGATACTCCAAGGTCTGTAAGTCGAAGAAATCCTTCCTTGTCGAATACAAGGTTCTATGGTTTAAGATCTCGATGTATCACCCCGTTGTTGTGTAAGTACTGCAGGGCAAGGATAATGCAGGCCACAATAAATTTAGTTTCACTTTCAGTGAACCTTCGTCTGCTACCCATATGATACCTTAAATCTCCACCGTTGACGTAATCCATCACCAAGTACAGGTTGTCGGTGTCCTGGAAGGCATATACCATATTCACTAGAAAGGGATGGTTCAGTCGTTAGAGCAGCTACTTTTCGTTCATAACTGAATGCACTGACCTCTTCTTGATGATCTTCACCTTCAGCATTTCCTTCATTGCAAACGTCATTCCGGTCTTTTTCTCCTTCACTTTCCACACCTTACCGAAGCCACCCTTACCAACCACATAATCCAACAGGAAGTTTGATTTGCCGACCTATTGTTATACGGGTGGTCTTCTACCGCCGTCTATCTCCACTCGTGTAAAGGGTCGCTCGAACAACGGAGTTTAACGTTCCTTCCGAGAGGTAAGTGAGCCAGTATTCGAGGGCCTTTCCTTCATCTTGAACTTGTAGCTAGACAGTGGAAGATGCCTACATCGTCTAATTCTTACAGCTAGCGGTTGACGAACTCTGCGATGGACTTCTCCTTTTCCGACTGGAGTACGACGCTTCCTGTTTTACGATGGCGGTCAGTAGCTCGGCTTTGTGAGCTATTGAAGCTGCCTATGGCACTCTTCTTTTGCTCGCTCTTGTTACCGTAGTTAGTCGACAGCCCCTCGTAAGTGCTGACGTACACACTATCGGTAAACTCAGAGAGTCGCTGAAAGCGATGTTTCTCGAAGTCACCGTCTTGTTGCTTGGAGTCCCTGATCTTCCTTATGCCGTTGATGGACATGCCCAACCCAATCAAATTATTTAAGCCCCAAGAGCAATATAACAATCAGTGCCTCATAGAGAGATGGTAATGTCGAAGCGCTTGAGCTCTTCGATCCTTCCCTTGTTGTTCCGTGCATTGATTTTGTTCTGACTGAGCACTAAATTTTTCAGTTGCGGCACCTTACTCATATTTCCAATAAACGATTAGATCGCTCGGTCGGTGAAGTAGTTCTGTGAGAGATTCAGCACGCTAATGCCCGAAACCATTGGCCATAGAGCGTCGAGTATGTCGTCAGTTAGTTTGTTGCGTATCAGCTTTAAGCATTTTATCTTTTTGCCGCGGATGACTTCGAGTATTTGCATGATCGTCTAGTTGCCCAGTTCAGCTCCTGTGAAATCTCCTGTATCAGTAGTCTCGAAGATAATTGCCTCCAGCATTTTGTCGTACTTCTCCGGAAGCTTTATCTTCAGCTTCTTCTTTGGAGACTCCATTCCTGACAAGGCAGAGTTCATCATCAAAAATTATTTTGACCTCGGCGAGCTGAAAGTTGAGCGTAGGCATGCCTTCGGAGACCCACTTGACATGTCTTTGAGATAGTGAGCCTCTCTGTCAATTGGGGGAGGTTCAGGCATTACAATCTTTTCAAAGTTACTTGGTCGCTTTCCATGGGCATACTTCGTTGGTGTTGGAGGTGCCAGAGGTGTTGACAGTACCTGGACCATGTTCTCAGGACTCTTGGTACGGTTAAGGTTCAATGCATTTGAATTTTTTGGTCTTGAAGTCTCTAAAAGCATCTCCTCGATTGGAGTTTCGTTAATTGATTCAGGGATTACTGGATGGCTTGTTTTCCTTTCAGCAGTCCCCACATCTAAGTCCAAGAGTTATCGGAATTCTCTTAGTGAGGGCACAGATAGAATCGACTGGCTTGACAATATGGAAGGGGTTGAAGGTTTCCTTGTTGTGGGTGAGGATCTTTGCACATTGACCTTCTTTTCCCTGAAAGTCACATAGTCAGAGAGTCCCCTTTCGACATCCTCATTGACAATCATCTAGACTCCTTCGATGGTTTCGTCAAACACATGGTTGCTGGATTTAATCTCGCTTTCGAGGTTACTGATTATTTAGTTGCCCTCGTCGAGGATGTCTGACTAGTAAAGCTGACCTTCATATCCCAAGTAGGCGATCTGCTCCTCGAGGTGATTGATTCCTCGTTCGAAGCTATCAACCTCCTTCATGGCCTTCTCCTCCCACTGTTTATAGGTTCCCATAACCTTCTGGACTTCATTATTCTAAGTCCGAAGCTTTTCCTCGAGAACTGTGAAGTACTTATGCAGCTTCTCAACACTTTTTCTCTCCGAGAATTTGACCAGGTCGTACAGTTTGGAGTATTTCAGTTTTATCTATTGCATGAGCAGCTCCTTTTTGAGATGCACGAACTTGGACTATTCATCGTGCCTCTCCTTACTCATCTCCTTCGAGATAATGGCCTCTTTCCTGTCGATGAGCTGCAATATTCCCTTCTACTTATCCATCTTGTCTTTCTCCATGTCGCGTACACTCTTGAAATCGTGACCCTTGTGTTACCCGAAGATGGCACAGTTAGAGCAGATTAGCGTTCGGTGTTGGATGCACACTATCTCGAGAGCCTTTTGGTGGATCAAGCAGATCTATTATTCGTTCAGCGTGTCCTAGCTCACTACAGATTTCGACTTAACGCTTATTGAGCTATTCAGTCGAGACTTGTTGTTGTTGTCATTCCGCTGGCTGTGCGGAGAGTGCTGCTCCACGTCGTCCTCGTGAATGTCATTGAGTAATGACTCGTCACGTGCTGTCTGGCTGGATCGCTTACGATTAGCATGGGCAGCCGCCATCAGCTTCACCAGGCTGATGTTCTTTGGAAAGTGGTTGATATCACGATCCTCAAAGCGCATCTCTATGTGGTCTTGCGGACAGATGATTCGAATCTACCGTTGGCGATTCAGCCCCATCAGATTCTTAATGCAGTTTTCACAGTAGGTGTGTCCGCAGGCTGGAAAGAGCCTCGGGAGGTTTAGCTCGCTGTACTAGCGATCGCAAAGGCAGCAGAACAGCTCCTTCTCCATTAATTTATATCTATTTCAAAGCGGTGTCCGCTGCCTGTATATATGAACATATTGCGGATAGTCGAGCAGCGACCTTTCCTACCATCATCCAAAAACCACCAGGAGGGTTTCCGGTGCCTCCAAATCAAATATGAGTTTTCCTGCGGAGTCCGGATGACCACCTTTACTTGAAGAACTCATCAATATTAAGGCCTACACTTGATCTCTCGTCTTCTGGATTCGTTTTTGGCAAAATTGATTTGTCTACCTCCCGAAATTTCTCTGAACATATTCTAAAAGCCGGGGAGAAAGGAGGGTATCCTTACTCCTGACCTATAACGTCCTTGAATGCGGAGAGTAGCATAAATTTGAGTATAACTTCAGCTATTGTACCGATTATGGCGCGCCATCTTCTTTACTGATCGCTCCAATAGTGAAAAATTAGACACAGAAACTTGATGTTAAATCAATCCCTGAACACGAAGACATCTCCCAATCGCCAGAGTTCGTATTCGGACCGATCACCAAACTCTTTGGCTCGGTGGTTGTCCATCAAGGTAGCCAACATTCTCTGAATTTTCAAGAACTTGCGTGTTGTTTTCTGAGCGTTCTGCACAATGCGTTAATATTTGAAACTGTTGTCATCCACCTACGTCTCCCTAACATTTACGTGTTTCTTAGCTTGCTCGTAGTTGACGAGTGACTTTGCCCCGATCCTTCCTGTCATCTGCTGCAGCTTAACTTCAATCAAATCCTTGCCAACCAGTGTTGTCTTAAACAGTGAACGCTGTTGCAGAAGTCTTAGGTATCGCTCGTACGTTGGAGTTGCGAAGCCATGCAGTTCCATCTGCACCTTCCTGTCCCAGATTCGCTGGTTCTCCAAAATCAGTTCGGAAATGGCTTCATTTTTGCGCAATTCAAAGCGGTCGCGCTCAGGCCGATCTTCGGTTAGTTCACTTGCTTTTTTCTGAGTAACTATACTAGCTACCTGTTGCACCCTCTCCTCATGGAACTGGTCGAACCTATTCCCGATTTCCCTGGCATAGTTGTCAAAGTATTTCTTTAGAGTGGGGTTCTCCTTGAAATAGCCATCAGACTGTTAATAGACGGTGTTGAACACCAGCCGCATACATTCCAAAGCCCGGAATTCTTTGGAAGTCTGCTGAATATGGCTCAGCTGCTCCTCCGACAATTCGAATTCAAATGTGCTTAGATCAGGCACCACTGGTCTCTGCCTTTCTGGTTGCTTATCTCGCTTACGACCTCCACGAGCATGATGATCTGCACCAGCGAGTTGCTGGGCCTTCGAGGACTCCTCCTCTGCAAGGACCAACTCGAATTAGGGAAAGTCGCGTTTGCTAATTGGGTTGGTCTGCGCCTCTGTATCAATGCTCTTTCGTATTGGCTCTGGGTTGAGAGGCACTGGCTTCAGTTCTATCTTCTTGGACATTTGTTGGCTAGCCGGGAGCCTGAGCAATTAATTAAACTGACTTGGTAAAGCCTTACGGCTCAGAGATGAGTTACTAATCAATGGGTACAACCAAATAGACTAACTCTGAAAGGGACGCTCCAGAATTCAAAAGAGTATCACTTGCGGACCCTGGTGCGAAGATGAGACGATTCATGCTCAAGAGCATTCGAGAGCTTCTGAGTGGTTTGGACTATCTGCATAACTGTAAATGGTTACGATATCGTACGATTTTTCAGTCTCGTTGACTGTCTTTTCGAGCTCTGCCAATCTCCTCTCTTTGTCCTTGATAACGGACATGCGTCCTTCAAGTTCACGGGTCAGTTGTGCAATCGAAGTATCCACTGTTTGGAGATCTGCCTTGTCGTTGGAGAGCTACTGCACAACCTCCTCTCTCTCCGACTTGAGCCGGTTGATATCTTGGTATGGGACTACTCTGTACTATCCTTCAGCTTTCGGAAGATTTGGTTGTCCGGTGAGTAGTCCATTGATATTTCTAATATTATACGGCAGTCAAACAAATCAGCAATCAACGATGGGTCGACAATGTTCGCCACTTGTGGCCGATAAGAGAATCATCCTGGTGTTATGCCCTTTGGAAATCTTGTTCGATTGCCAAGCTATTCTGCTCCCACCGAATTTGGTTAAGTAAATTAACGAACATATTCTTAGTTGGATGAATTTGATCGAAGTAAGGCACAGATCCGTTCGGCTACCCGGTGAAGACACCAGAATACACAATATGCTGCCGGCAGTCACTGCAAGTCGTTAGCGAAACCAGAAGAAGAGTACGTTGCTGGAGGTCGATAGCAATATCATGGGCAGAGAGGTGCCACGCCAGACCATCATTGCACTGGGCTGGAATCCAAAGCTAAGGAGGACATCAACACAGAACAACAACAATGGGGTTGGAAGTTACTTCTCGGAGGCGTTGCAGATCAATTCTGCGAGGAGAATCAGCATGGCTTAAGAAAAGGAGAATGCGATGCCAGTGCCAAGCAAACCGCCAACAAGAGACCATAATAGTAGACGAAGCAGGCCATTTATGGGAGAATAACCCCCTAAGACTGCGAATTACAATGGAAAAGGACGCCAGTTTAGAGTAACTCGCCATCAAAAGCACTCGGAGTTCTTGCAGGTAAAGGACCTTATGGATTGGTAGCAGGATTCTACGCAAGCCTCGATCAAGCTGCATCGAATCCACCCAGGTAAGATAGAAGCAGACAACGATTTGCATGAACTGGCGAATAGTGTGAACTTATTGGAAATGCTGCACCCACCAAAATCTTCACCGGCATTGGTGATCATCGTTCAGTTGGAACTGTTCCTCACAGAAAATAGCTTTTGGGCTCCACTCAAACCTTGCCAAAGGATTAAGCCGGAAGCTCGGTCGGTATTAGGTTACCTTAGCCATCATACTTCCGTTGTGCTTCTTCACCATAATGTTGAGGTGTTGTAGGAGTTTACACAAAAGGCAGCTTAGTGGAAAATCCCAGTATGGTGCACCTTGCTAATGAGTATCTCTGGTCGCAAACAGCACAAATTCTATGATCTCAGCGATGTTATGCATCGGCTCGAGCTCCTCCCATCCTGCGATGTGATGGTACTTGATGCAGTTGGGGAGGAACCTAATCTGCAGGAGCAAGCGCTGCTGCCTTTGTGCCGTTCGTCAAGGATAGGTGTTATTCTTTACCGGACTGCAAGAAAGGCAGGAGATTGTTCGAATATATCTCAGCTCTTGCATTTTAAGGAGCTGACCCTGTAGTTACGCACCTCCGAGTTTCGGAGTGTCAACCCGCAGGAACTCGTTGATATGGAAGATGTCTTGCAAAGACTAAATAATCACCAGTCCTTACGCTCCATCGCTCAAATCAAGCGGCAACTGTCGGCAACTGCAATGACGAAGAACCCAATGCCGAGTCTCGAAGAATTCAAGGGAAAGCTCACCCGCTACATCAAAATTCTTCAAGCTGAGAGCACACTTCCCCATAAAAACCAGTCGGCAAGCTTTTTAGTGGGTGACCTTCTCAAGCGAAATTACCAAATACATAACCAGCTCCAAAACAATAAGTACTTGGGCGCTCCAAGGCATGAGCGTATTGTCCAAGAAATCAGCAATCTCGAGCAAATCGATCGATATTCCACGGCACTCTATAACTGCACAGTAGTGCTCATCAATCTCTGAGACAGCACTCGTTCTTCGCTTGGAATATGTGATACCTGTGTTCTCATCTCGGTCCCGTACCTTTCAGTGAGAGCTGCTTGCCAAAGGCGAGCCTCTCGACGACGAAGAATTATAATATATTTCCCCGCATACAGCCATGAGTATTCCACAGCAGTTCTCAATGGGCGTTCCACAACCACCCAAAGAGACAGGTCCTTTGCAGTTCAAGAAGACCCGGAAGTACTTCGGTGAGGAGAACAAAGCGGACATGAAGAAGTCAAGTATATTCTTCAGCAATCCTCATTCGGTGGGGCAGCAACAGCTTGCACCGGCTCCAGTCAACACCCAACAAGGCTCAATCAGGTTAGAATTCAAAAAGAAAAACGTTGTGCATGGAGGGAGCAACAAACAGATTCCCGAACCGAAAGAGGAACAAAAGCCACTGGGTTTCCAGCCTATTACTGCAACTGGCAAGCCTATGATGTACAGCTCGTTGATTATCAAACCTACTGGTGACTACAAATCTGGTGGCCTTGAAGGATTGGGAAAGTATGTTGGAGACCTCAACAGCAGGTTCGGTCAGGATAAGCCGTTGCAGTATGAGGGTTTCGGCAAACCTGCATCTTTCTTCGACACGAAAAAAACAACCGAAGCGACGAACTCCTTTACTGCCAACAGCAAATACCTCGGAGAGGAGAAGAAGACTAACGGTTTCGATACGAAATACGGGGAGTTCGGTGCTACAAGCAACGCTTTTACCAATACCCTCAAACCCTCATATACTGCACCAGAACCAAGCACGAAGCTATCTTATACGCCAAATTTCGCGCCGGAGTATACACCGAGTTTACCGACTAGCTACAGCGCAGGGTATTCAGCAACGGACAACAAACAACTTTCGTCGTCAATAACCAAGCATGAGTTTCCAATGTTCGCAGCATTAACACAGAAAGCTGAAGGGCTTGGAATTAGCAATGCTAGTACCGCTTCTAGCTCTAGTAGTTACCCAGCTCCTTCATATAAGGATGATAAGTACTACCTCGACCTTGGGAAGAACAAGGTAGAACAGACATACGGCGCCAGCATAACATCCTACTCAACTCCTTCATATAGCTCCCCGGCAACGTCGTTCCCGACTCCTTCCTACACTGACTACTCAAGTTCGTCCTACAGTACTCCCGCACCCACAAATTTCTCCAAAAAGGGACCTTCATATGAATCGAAGCCCTAAGAACGTAGACCAACAGCACCAATCAACGAGGTCCAGCTTTCATGCAAAGCAAAAAAAAGTGACTTCCACATTGGTAAGAAACTGGGAAAAGGTCAGTTCGGCGACGTCTTCATTGTGAAGCATAAACTCACGGGTTTTATCTGCGCTATGAAAATCATCACCAAAAAGACTATCAAGGAATAGAAGGTCGAGGAACAATTAGTGCGTGAACTCAAGATTCAGTTCTACCTACACCACAAGAACATTGTAGCACTCTACGGTTTCTTCCAAGACTTCGAGTCCGTCTATCTCCTGCTGGAGCTATGCTGCGAAGGCCAGCTCTTTGACATCATCAAGAAGTAGAGGAGGTTACCTGAAGACCGTACTAGCGATATAGTCAGACAAGTATGCCTTGGTATCGAGGCAATTCATCGAGAAAAGATCATTCATCGCGACATCAAGCCCGAAAACATTATCCTTCACGAAGTACTTAGCTTCTATATTTAGGGTGTTGCAAAGATCTGCGATTTCGGATGGGCTGTTTACAGGGGAGATGGTCTGCGAGCAACTTTCTGTGGGACGCCCATGTACACTTCCCCACAAATGCTTCGAGGCGAAAAGTATGACGAGAAAATCGATATTTGGGCAATCGGCATCCTCACCTACGAATTATTGATCGGCAGAATTCCATTCCGCATCATGTGCGAGGACGATCTTCAGCGTATCGTACACTTTCTTTTAACGTTAGCTCACCGACCAGATCACGTTCCCAGACTATGTTGACGTCACCTCCACCGCTAAGGATTTCATTCTCAAGGTCCTGAAGCGTGACCAAAGCGAGCAATACGATATTGAGGAGATCATCAACCACCCTTTCCTCAAAGAGAAGAAGAAGCCCGAAGAGTTCAGCATGATAAGTCTTTGATAGACGCACAGCCTGGCAGGCAACCGAAGCTGTATAATTATTTGATGCACTAATAAAATCCTCAGGAACCCAGTACTGACTCCTCAACTGGTTTCACAGCTGGTATGACTCTCGATGAGTATCTCACCCGGCTGCATGCGCAAAAACTTCCTGAATTGGAAGGTGATAAGTCGGACTCGGATATACAAGCCGAGTAGCTCGATCACTTCGAGATCAGAGAAACGGACGAGGATAAAGAAGAGGAGTCAGCAGAGGAGCTAAACCTCCCCACCGACCGCAGAGAAGCTGAAGACTACCACATTACTGAACGGAGTCCATACTGCTTCAACCTCCGCCTCTCGCAAATACAGAACGAACGACCCATTCATGAGTTCAATGCTAAGAAGAACTTCCGTATTACAAAACGTGGGTTCAGCCAAAGCCCACAGAAGAGTTTGATGAATCACAAAGGCATTGACCTCTTTCGCTCGCTGTACGGACACAACTTTAAGGAGCCAGAGGTAACGAAGAAGTGTTATGCAGCCCAAAAGAAATGTCAATTTACACGGCACTCTGTACAGCAAATCTATCTTCCCTCGGATTGACCAGCGACCAAGTTTTCACAAACCGGCTAGTCTCAACAAGCGTGGTTCCAGAAACTAATAGGCATAATTCATACTGTAGGAGCACCTGCTATCGACTCGGCAGTTGTTGAAGCTGAGAGGCCTGCCTACTGAGGGTCCCCTGCACAACGTTGAAATGCGAGTGGAGGGAGTCAAAGACAAGTACTTCGAACGTAAGACGAAGAGCAAGAGCATCAAGCGCTACTGATTTTCTACCTGTGGCTACCTACTCGTTAAACTACAGTAATCGGCATTATTGGTAACGGTCGGCAGACTTCCCTTTTCTCTTTTGATGTAAAATGGCGGTGTGTAATTGCATTCAAAAACAGCCCAATAAACAGATTAATAGAAGAATATGGGCCACATGAACGCACCCTCCTCCGTTTCAGCAGGTTAATTTAATCATGCAAGTGGTTGAGGAAAAAATCCGTACGGTCGATGGCAATCTCGCCACAAAACGATATGTGGTGATAGAGAAGGTTGGTCAGGGTGCGTTCTCCCAATGTTTTCGAGTGCAAGTGCTGGGCTCTGAACAGATCTTCGCCATGAAGATCATCACGAAGGAAAAGATGGCGCTCTTATAAAAGGAGAAGCTCGGTACCCTACCATTCTATTTCAGTTGAGGAAATCCGCATCCACCAGACACTCTCACATCCAAGCATTGTGTTCCTCGATCATTGGTTCGAGGACAAGTCCTACCAGTACATATTTCTGGAGTATTGCGCTAAGAAGGTTCATTTATGCTGATTTAGACTCTCTAAGAGCGCTGCAAGAAGTATGAGTCGTTGGATGAACGGCAAATTCGACGCTACGGCCTGCAAATACTTTCTGCCCTGAAATATTTGCATAGCAAGCTAGTTCTTCATCGAGAGTACCATATAGTTTTCATGTAGCCTTAAACTCAGCAACTTCTTCCTCGATGCTGATGATAACATCAAGCTCGGGGATTTCGGATTTGCTTGCAGATTGCAAGACTCCACTGATCGTAAGAGAGAGGCCTGCGGTACTCCAAACTATACCGCGCCAGAGGTAATCAGCTCGATTGGCTATAACGACTCCGCCGATCTATGGTCTTTCGGAGTTATCCTCTTCAGGATGAAATTTGGGGCTTGCCCGTTCGAAATGCCCTAGTTGAGGGACACGCTGAATAGAATTAGAACCATAGACTACGCCATCCCAAAATGGGCTTCAATAAGTTAGGAGCTCAAAGACTTAATTCTGAGGCTGTTGGTACTAGACCCCTAAGCAAGACCCACCATCGAAGAAATGTAAAATCATCCATTCTTCCAAAAGTCCTAATTATCGAGTTCTAAAAGCACTGGTGGAATTCGTGGGCTAGTGACCCGGTTATTTAGCGCAGATAAGCATGATGACCGACAAAGAAAGGACTCCTGCGAGAGTAAGAAGGATATCAAGAATATCTTCAGAGAAAAAAACCCGGATACCACCCTCAACTCAAACCGAGATGCCAATACTGTCTTGTCAAAGGCAACCGAAAAAGCAACGATGAACGAAAGTGGGAGTAAAACTGACCGGCCAAAAAGTCCGAAGAGAAGTGATAGCAGTAACAAGGAAAGGCTGCTGAAACTACTCAAGAAAGATAAAGGTGCGGAGTAGGGGAGCAGGGGACCTCGAACGGATCGGTCATCCAGAAAATAGTCGCCACCTTCTCGTACTCAAACTTTGAAGTTGGTTGATCCAACAAAGATAAACCAAGACTTTCCCGTAAAGGTAATTCATAATGAGCAGCAAACCACGACGGTCACTGTCCCCATCGCCAAATAAGTAATGCCCATACAAATCGCACTGGCCTCAAGACCACGGGACCGGTCATCCGACCAACCGCAAATGAAGTCTATTACGATGTTGAACGGCCACCAAAGCATCAACCCCATCCCTTCTTCGTTGATCAACAAAAAATCAGCCCAAGTATAGTCCCAACCCACAGATATCCAGTTGCCTTCATCTAAACCGCGTTCAGATTTCTCAACAAATGCCACTCTCAACCCTGATGAGCCCAACATAAACCAACTGAATCCTGCAAAATCCATCAGCAGCAACCCTGCAAGGAAGATGACTTCAAGTTAAGCGCTGCTAGCTCGCCTTCATGCTGCTAAACAGAGATAGACGTCTTTCCAACAAACCGATCAATCAAAACCACAGCAGCCTTCTTTGAAGGAATTCAATATGACTTTCAAGCCAGACTAGCCTCCCCAACTCGAAGGGCTATCGGTAATGAGCAGCGCTAGCAAATCTGAGGATATTGTCAGTAAGCGACCAGACCAAACATTCGGCCACAACGAAGTTCAACTATCTGAGGATAACCAGCCTCGAACTCAAAGAACCTACAGAACAGAGGTGGTGGCAGCCCTTGAATCAACCGAATAGATTTCTCGGCTCTCAGAAAATCCAGTGGACAGGATGCATCGGCTAAAAAACAAAGCTAAACAAAACCAGCTGACCAAGTAGCCACCAGCCAACTCAATCCTCCACCTGTACCCTTTCTTCTTGGTTCAACAAGTGCAAGTAGTCAACGAGCACTGTTTGGTCTATCTCACCAACGGCATGCGGCAGATCATCAAGGGCAAGGATATCTACTCCATCTTCGAACCTGGAAGGATATTCGATAGGGACGGCATATAGTTCAAGGAACCGCCGAAGATGATCGATTATATCAGCAGGGAAAAGCTGGCGCCACCTTATGTCCCACTGACAGAATCCGGCTTCAGAACACTTATCGAGCGGAAGCACATGATCAGCAAATGGCGGGTAGTGCAAGGAAAGATGGTATTCGCCTTGCTTTCTGCCACTGCAATAACGACTGGCAAGACTGGTCTCTACTACCTGAAGACTTCCCAATTCGAGCATTTGTACAGCCACAAACTAGAGATAGTGGAGGACCCCGAAGAACTAAATAACTGCAGACTGGCCTACGAATAGATGCAGAAGGCTCGAGCTCAGAACGAGTCGACGACACGCAGCACTAGCCGGAACCGCAAGCTGCTGGAATGAATTATAATAGTTATTTATTGCGAATAAGTGGTAAAAATAGTCATCCATACTCGAGCTTGGAATCGAGGTGGGAGTTAAAGATTTGAGACTACAGAAAGGTACTCAGGAAGGGTCGGTATTGAACATTCTATTCGAACAGTTTACGCTTTATACGTTGCACTTCGTCCTTGAGATCGTCTCGGCGATGGAAACGGCGCTGCACTTCTTTCACTGAAAAGGTTGACACGAACTGGTGTACCAGTCGAACGAGCTGGTAGTCCGGTTGGCAGGAGAGCAACCTCCGTGAATCGTTGAGGTCTAACTGTTACTTATACTACCTCTCGAGCTGCTTCCGTCGTTATTCCCTTTAGCTATTTCTGTCTTGTTGGTGCCTTACCTTTCCAGTAGTGAACACTCCGATTACCTTTTCCATTGATTTGGTGAGAGGCACCGACCGAGGACGGCATTTATTATGGGTCTGATAGCGGCTTTTGAGTTATTCGTTTGGAAACGGAACTATCTTTCCTAATTCGGTGCGGACGTTCTTATCCAGCAAGATAGAGTTGCTATCCAAGTCGATTAGCATAAATGGTGATCGTTCATTTTCGATGTTTGCGTCGAGGAACTGTTATAGAATACTGTCCAACTTGTCAGTGGCTATCGATACTACGAGTGGTACAGGTGACTGGAAGATGATGTCCTTGACCTTCTAGTCGTCAGCGTTGAGTATCATTGGGTGAGGATATTTGAATGGCGAAATCAATCCGAGAAAGGCCAAAGCAGTGAAAGAGGCGAGGCTAGCACTACTACTCACAAACACCACTGTCTTTTCACTGAGAATTGCTGTCAGTATAACGAGAAACTCTTCGTAGCAGATATTAGCGAAGACATACCCGGAAGCATACCCAGTCATCACATACTTCAGATCCTTCTTCTGAGGCATCGAGGCAAAGTTATCCTGACCTATTTTAATCCAGTCCATCGCGCTGTTGGGTTTCTGACTTAAGTAGTTTCGGAGAAATTCACCAGCGGCTTCGCTTCTTGTGAAGTCCCTGACATCCATGTTGCCAAAGCCAATTGACTTACCAGGGTCAACCTGCAGGCACCTCAGTTTGGTGAGGACATTCATCCTCTCCAGCTCAACAAGCATCCTCACGTGGCAGTCAAATAGCGGATAGTAAGACATCACTACATAGACCTTTTCAGTAAGCCAGTACTCGGTGGGCGAGTGTTTACTACTGTTGCTGCCTCTGACACTGACTACATCCATGAGTTTGAGGCACAGAACAAATATGGACTTGCTCGGATTGATTTCCTACAGCACTGACAGCTTCTGTGGGCTCTTGATATCGTCTTCGCCGAGCAACGTAAACACAAAATAGTCGGGGTGCAGGTTGTAGCTAGGTAAATATTCCACCATCTGGCGTACAGCCAAGGAGTACTCATTACTATCCAGTTTCCTCACTGAGGTGCCGTTGGGAAATGCTCTCAGTAGAATATCCCTTCGTTTGTTACATCGGTCTGCCTTGATTTCCTTGTTTAGTTGGTAAAGGAATGTGGGTTTCAGCTGCAGTTGCTTTGCATTTCGACTCTTCATCTTCTCAATGCTGATATCGTTGACATCGGTGCCTACTACAAGGAAATCCTCAGCAAGGCATTCTCCTGGCAAAATTGGCGAGGGTTATTCGATCTGCTCTTCCCTATGAATCTTTTCGGCTGTCGAATGAGGCTGCTTCCGAAGTTTGATTCGCTCGATTACGTACTCACTGGATTCACAGCTCGTTTCGATTGATTTCCGACTTTGATTGGCTTGCCGGTTTTCTTTGAAGAAACCCTTCATTCGGTTTTCGGAGCGAAGCTGAGCAGGTAACGGAGTAACCTGCTGTGCTAGACTTTCATACTTTACCCTACAGAAGTTCAAGTAACTCTTCAGCTATTCCAGCTCCAGCCGGATCTTGTTGTTCTCAACCTTCAGCAACAGTAGCTACTCGCCTTGTTGGGAGAGCTCAGCGGCTTGGTCGCGAATCAGTAGTTACTGTTGTGCTAGCTACCGCTGGTAGCTACCGGTGAGTACTTCGTAGACCTGCAGTTCCTTTATCTTCTCCTGTAACTGTTGGTTGAGCTAGCGAACTAACTACTCCATTGGTCGGTCAGGCTGCAGCTCGAATTACTCCACCGATGGGTCGACTTTGCTGTTATTGACCAGCAAGTCCATAATTTAGTTTTTATAGGTCAACTACCTTAGTAATAATAGGCTATCAAAGCAGATCGAAGAAGTCGTCGTTATTTATGGCGGCTACGTTGGTCGTTGGTGGCTTAGCTGGCGACGGGGCAGGCTTCTTTATGACTGGCTTTGGTGGCTACGACAGCAGCTGGAGGTCCTGATAGTTAGTGATCGGTGCAGAAGCAGGTGGGGGAGGATTTCTTTTCAATTCTGATTCAAGCTCGGCAAACGGATCTGATCCTCCACCCGTGTTCATGGTAAGACCAGCTCCGAACGGTAGACCACCGAAGTTGCCAGAAAGGTTGAGGGGCATAGGTTGTGGCTGCATTATCGGGTTGATCACAGTGTTGACCGGCTTTTGTGGAGGACCCTTAAATTGGAATGCTGGCTTGGGTGGTTATGGTCTTGGGTCATCGAGCCCAGCAAAGAAATCTTCAGCAGCTTCCTGGATTCCAACTGGTCTCTTCGGTTGAGAGGGTTTGGAGACTGGGGCAGTCGGCATCATGAAGCTATGTTAAGGTTGTCTTGCATATTGGTTAGGGTTAGTGTTGCCTAGGAAGTCGAAACCTCCTAAGCCTGAGTTACTGGGGATTGGTTCTGGGAGGCGAGGTGGTTCATATCTGAACTGCTGTTGTGGCTGTGGTTGACTATAACTGTTTACTGCAGGAGGAGTGTAGGTGGGGGGAGGTGTATATGTTGGAGTGGGTGTGTATGCTGGAGGAGGGGGAGGAGCGTAGCTATTTGGCGTTGAGTAACCAGACTGGGGAGTTCCGAAGTCAAGAGAAAAGCCTCCATTATTGGAAGCTTGCGGCTGTGATCTGGTTTGAGGTTGCAAAGGTTGAACTGGTGAGGTATCAAGCTGTGGCTGTTCCTTAAATGAGGATAGGAAATCGAAGTTAGGTTGTTGCGGTTGTGCCCTTTACGTTGGTCGTTCGTCTTTTGGAAAGTCATAGTCAGCATCTGTAAAGTAAGTACCCTCTGCTACTGAAAAATTCTGAGTCAGCAAACCAGTTTACCTTGATGCGCTCTTCTTGGATACGGTTTATCAAACTCATGATGGTGTTTTTGTACATCTCGAAATCGTTCTTGGTGATGGATGGGTCGGTCAGGTATGGGATCAAGCTGGGTATGATCTTATTGCCGATGATCTACGATTAACTCACAGGTACATCAAGGCTGAGTAACTTCGAAAACTCTGCGTAAAGTCTGAGTGTAAGAGCATTGGTGAACGGATCAGCACCCATCTTGCGGTTCTTCTCTAAGCCTGCCAGAATCTGGTCGCTGATGGTCTGAGAGTCGAACAGCGACATGATTTTGTACAGTGCAATCAGAGCGTACTTACGGATTTCATAGGACTTGTCTCCCATCATGTTAAGCAACCGTGGCAGTAACTTCGTCTTCAAAAACTGGTAATCGAACTTCTTGCTCAGAAACTCCACCTTCTTGAGGGCTAGTTCCTTGAGTTTGTTGGGACAGTCATAGCACTTGATATACAGAGGCATCACTGTTGTATTGAGATCTGCGAAGGACATGAACTTTGCCCAAAGATCGACGTTATCGACGAGAACGTACAGTGCATGGGCAGGGATTTATTTGCTCTGGGTCAGTGCTTTTATCGGTGTGAACAATGTCTTTTGGAATTCAGCGGCGTTGACTATATCCTTCTTGAGAATCTCGACTAGCACGATCAGCACCACTGCTATGAGGTAGTCGAATTTAAGCAGATTCACCAAAGCAGGGATAATCCTTTTTTTAACAATGCCGTGTTCGAAACGGAACAGTACCTCTTCCATGCCCTTGATGAATTCCAACTGCCTCTTCTGCTCAAGATCAGTTATGCACTCCAAATGCTTTATCGTCAGGATGAAGTTATCGTTCATCCAGTCGCTCTGCATAAAGTGGTGGATTGAGCTGCGTCTTTATGGTTCCCATTGGAGGGCCTATCGGGCGAGCCGAGCAAGTGCCGGCGCATTGGTGGTCTCCAAGACGTATGGGTGGGTCTACACTCTCTGAATGATCTCTTTGTGTCGCTCGTATTCCTGCTTCGTTAAAGCGTTGATTAGTGGCCTGAACTCCTTTTTGTTTGCGGTTCGCACAAGGTTGAGGACGAGCAGCATCACCGAGAATGTATCACTGGTATAGCCACACCGGTCCTGCAATGCCACTTCAGGAGCCACGTACGAAAGGTCGGAGGGCTTATTCTCAAGCGTCACTGAACTGTTGGTGTTGAGTGCTTGTATGCTTCCAAACCCTGACAGTTTCCACTTGCCGTCTGGCATGACATACACATTTTCGGTATTGATAGCGAGATGTGCCATCTTAACATTGCTGTGGATGAAGTTGACCGTCTCCAACAATGGCAATAGTTGAATACGAATCTCAATCTAGCTCGAGCAGATCTCGGTGTACCTCTGGTTTTTTATCATGAGCTGCAGGTTACCTTCCACTCTCTCCGTCACGAAAACCAGATTGTTTTAGTCTTAGACAAGTGGCTCACACAGGCTGAGGATTCCGGGGTGTTTGAACTTGGCGAGTGCTGCTGGCTACTTCTTCGCTTGTTTGATGATTTCGTCTTTCTCACCCTTCTTGAGTGTCTTTTTGTCGATGACGAAGACAGATACGGGTTCGTTATTGCTTTGCCTCGTTCCATCATAGAGTCGCCATAGCCCGCCAGTGCCAGCCTGTCCTTTTGAATCCTTCTCAACGTTATAACCTTTGATGAGCTGGTTGCCCATGAGATTGAGTAGCTTCGAAAACATCCGCTCCTTCTTATATAAACAACAAGAGTCTATACAGATCAATCAGCAGTAGTGGCACAGGCATTCAATGAACCTGCAGAATACACGAATAACTGTGAGCGTTGAGTTTTTCACAGTAATGTGGGAGTCCTTTCGAAGGAAATGTTTGGAGAAGGGGACGTCCGTTCTAAAGTACTGTCTTACGCTGCTGCGGGAGTCGATCGAAGAGCCATGGGTATCGATACTCAAAGAGCGTTTGTGCCTAGTTATTTTAAAGGTGCTTGAGCGATCGGTTTTCTTATTGTGAGCAGCCACACCGTGAAGTTCATGAAGCTTACTCATGTGTCGATTCAGTAGACAGTCCATTTGCCTTTCGTAAATGGAGCCGTTATTATGGTTGATCGGTGATGCAGGAACATATTCGTTATAAAAAGGATCTGGCATTTCGTCGCGAAACTCCGAGGTCGAGAGGATAAGCTTGAGGAGGGTTTCAAGCTAGTACTCTGCATCCGCCTAGCAAGTGTCTTCTGGAAGGAGAGCATCACGCAATGACATGTTATCCTGAGAAACGCTGGAGATTATAGAAGTTGGCTGGATGGGTAAGCATAGGCTTACGAGGATTTCGTAAGTGAGTTCCCCTTTGAAGATTTTATCAGATCTTTTTCCGGCAACAATTATCTTGAGTCCTTTTTTGCTACATTCAGCTTGTCCCAAAGAATACCTTTCGTGGAAGTACGTAGCCTTATCTTGAAGCCCCAGTTCGAAATAGGCCTCTCCAATCCTGTCGTATATCTCCATTTAGGAGTCCCGGTCATTCACCAGCCAGGCACTTAACAACCCTTTCTTCAGAAACAGGATGGTTTAGTGGTGCATCCCTGCTTCCTTCGAGCACTTTGCCAACGACATGAGACATTTCAGCATTGTCCGATGATTATGGGTCTGCAAGCAACACTTCCTGCATTGGTTAAGATAATAGGCAGCCGAACCAAAGCTGTTCATAGAAAGGTAAAGTTCCCCTGTGAAGTACAGCGTCTACTCCAGTAAGATCAGCCGTTTTAGATCGACACAATAGTTGATACAGTTCAGCATGACCGCGACCATGCGATCGTTATGAGAACTCTCCTCTGCGGTCGGAAGCAAAAGTAGAGACTGCCTGAGTACCTTGAGGAGTGGCTGTGCTGAGCTACTCTTTGTAGGACTCATCAATGCCGTCCGATCGTCCATGAATTTTAAGGTTTCGTTGATGCGTCTGCGTACCTTCCGCTTTTAGATGGTATCAGTGGGTCTTCGAACAGGAAATATACTGCTGTACTGTTTGCTCTTTACTTAGGAGGAACAGCACTATCGAAGACTCTTTAGCTTCTTCTCGGAATCAACTCCAAAGAAAGTGGTACGTTTGGCAGAGAAGTTTCCCATTGTCGTGCTTAGCAGTCCCTGTGAGGTTACTCTCTTCACCTCAGAAGCCTCTGTAAGGTTGGTACAGGTTAACTGCATGGCGCTCTTCTCATGGGTGCTCTCGGCAGTCTGCTCCCGCTTATGACCTCCCCTCAACTTGAACTTCTTGCGTTTGCTGCGCCAATTTTGAGCGCTCCTCGGTGCGACTAGCTTATCCAGCTGTTTTATTATTATTGCTGAGCAGCGCTTCTCAACTTTTCCTGGCTGCGCGCTTACATTTGGCTGGTACTGGGGAATATCCTTCCGCAATTAATATTACCCCAATCGAGATGGTTGCATCGGAAGAAAGCGTCTTCTCCACAATCTTCCTCGCGGTGATCCTGCTGCTCATGGTGTATACCCTTGCAGGCAACTACTTCGAGCATAAGCATGTAAGGCCACAGGCTAACGCTAGTTCCACGCCATCCACGAAACTGGTCTGGGCATGCTCATAGGCTTCGCAATCGGCGCTATTATCTACTTTTGGCACCCCGAGTCTCTAGAGGGTGGTTTCAGCGAAAAGATCTTCTTTTATGGGCTCTTACCACAGATCATCTTCGAGGGTGGCTACAACCTAAAAAAATCACGGCTCTTCCAGAACTTCAGCTACATCTCTATCTACGGGCTGTTGGGAACGATGGTGAGCTTCTTTGTGATTCTCGGTCTTACTAAACTCATCAATGACTGGGGATGGGTTCGCAAATTCGATGATCTCAGTATCGTGGTGGTACTGTCCATGAAGAACATTCTCCTGTACTCAGCTACCATCTGCGCTACGGATTCTGTCGCAGCTCTCACCATGATCAAACCCGACAAGTTTCCGAAGCTCTTCTCAATTGTATTTGGAGAGGGAATGGTGAATGATGCAGTAGCTATCATCCTGTTCCGAAGCGTCGCAGACCTCTATTCAGGTGAAAGCGGGGAGGGGCAACTCGAACTGCACGATATCATCTCTATCATTGAGCAGTTCTTACTAAATTTGGTATGTTCCTTGCTGATCGGAATCGTGACGGGGTTGTTTTGTACTTGGGTCTTCAAGAAATTGCGAGCCCTCACTGAGGATCACGAAAACTACGTGCTCGAGATCGTGCTGAGCTACCTTTTTGGTATCTTATCGTATGGCTGGAGCGAACTGTTGGAGTTTTCAGGTGTGATCTCTGTGTTGGTGTGCGGCATTACCATGGCCCACTTCAACTTCTACAACCTCAGCCGCAACGGGCAGCTCCTCACTGGGTACACCACATCAGCTATACAGAGTCTCCTTCAAATCCATCTCATTCGGAGCTGAAAGCTTCCTATTTGTGTATCTCGGCTTATCAAGTTGGAATTACATAGGTGGCAACTACGAATGGAGCTGGACGTTCATTTGTATTGAACTTGTGGTGTGCTCCATTGCACGATTCGCGAGTGTATTCGTGCTGTCAGGAATTTTCTATCTCTTCATGCGTAAGAAGTGGGACGTCAATATCTTCTAACTCGGAATCGTGTGGTTTGCAGGGCTCATTCGTGGGTCGGTGGCCTTCGCACTTATCCTCACCATAGGTTCGAAGGACGATACCGAAGCTGAGCAGAAAGAGGTGCAAATTGTGAAGGGCACTGTGCTGATTATGGTGTTCCTCACCACTATCATCCTTGGTGGGGTTATGCCAGCCTTCGTGAAGTGCAGTCTATCCAAAGCAGAAAGTATGCAAAGTAACAAAATCCAGAAAAAGAGGTCTACACTCACTGCGTCCATTGAGTAAAATTTTGTCGATGTAATGTTTACATATTATCTCAGGACGAAGAGCCACGTCCGAAACAGAAGGACAAGGGATGCCTCAAACGCTTCTGGGGCAACCTTGACGAGAAGTACTTCAAACCATTCTTCATTTACAAGTACAATGAACGCAAGGATGAAATCAAACTGTCGAAGAAGAAGATGAAGCTCAACAGCGAAGTGTTCAAAGGTGGCTCCGAAGTAGTACCCAGCAAGGACCACCACGTCTCGGATGATTGACCTTACCATTATTTGTTGTACCAAGCTAATATAACGTATGGGTTGCAACGCGTCGGAAGTAGCAGAGTCCGGCGATGGCAATGAGGCCTACCTGTTGGGATCCAACGCGAAGGGACCACTGGTACTCATGATCCAACAGAACAAGTTATCGGATCTGCGACCCAAGACTGCTCTACCGCGATTCTGCAATGCATTGTTGGTGAATCCAAAGTAAGGCTACCTCACTGGAGGAATAGAGTAGATGACGGAGTATGAAGACTCCAAGAAGGTGTTCAATCCCAACGACAAGCAAAAGGTGTTCGAAGGAACCCTTACGAAATCGTTTTCACGGTTAGATATCGCTAAGCTACGCTCGGGTCATTCAGATGCACTGACTAAGTTGCCAGATATGGCCAATGTACGCTACGCACATTGTTCAACCATGCTGAACGGCAAGCTATACGTGCTCGGTGGCAGACAGTATGGAGAGGAGGACAGTGCGTTACTTGAGGCATGTGAACGTTTCGATTTCTAAAAGAACGCCTGGGAGGCCATACCGCACTTACAACGGGGTCGCTCGAGCTTCAACTGCCTAATCTACCGACAGGCAATCTATGTGTTCGGCGGTTATACTGGCAAGAACAAGCGGACACGGTCGATAGAACTATACAAGGAAAATAGTGATGGCTGGAAGCAGCTGCCATATAAAATGCATACTGGCATCGAAGGAGCCATCATCATCCCAAGCGGCAACAATTCATTCTGCATATTTGGAGGAAAGACAAACACGGGCAACACCAATCAAGTAGTCGAGGTTAACCTGCAGCTGATGACAATCAAACATATGAACCCAACTAAGGAAAAGCGTTCGTTTGAGAAGTACTATCGCGTCAAGCAGAATGTCTATCTCATTGGTGGGCTTACCGAGTAGATTGAGATCTATAACCTTGATAATGAGGAGCTCACGACGACTACTGAACCCAACTATCTGCAATACTGCTCGCAGAAGGAGCTGGCAGCTTTCGCCCAGCTTCAATATCCCACAAAGATTAAGGATTCCAATGAGATCCCACTGCAGAAATTAGATTCTCACGCACAGAAGGTGTTCATATTGGGGCATGCTCGGCACCCCTTTTTGAAGGTTATCGATATTAACACCGAAAAGACAATTGACCGCGGACAGGAAATGGCATTCGAATTCTACGAATTCAGAAGTACAGCAACGTATAATTTAGCGACATTGAAGGTCAATGAGGAATACGTGTTTATCTTGGGAGGCATCAACAGTACGTATACTCACGTCACAAACAATGCCTCGAGTTTTCACCTACCGACAGAACAGATTAAGGCCATGCCTGAAATGCTGCATGAACGGTATGGATTTCCAGCCGTCGTCAAGGGGAGTTACGGCTATGTCTTCGGTGGAAGGAGGTTGGGCTCTGACGAGCAAGCCATCATGAACGAATGTGAACGTTTCAGCTTCGAGCGGGAAAAGTGGTAAGCGATATTTCCGATGAAACTAAAGCGACACTCGTCGATGGCTCTGGTCATTGGCAACTACATTATTGTAGCGGGAGGATATAAAGGGAATGGAGTGCTCTCATCCGACGTGGAGCTGTATAACGAAAGCCTTGGAAGGTGGTTCGAAATCGAAAAGAAGTTTGGGTTGTCGATAGAATCAATGGTGTTTGTGGAGCACCGCAGTGAAATCTACACGTTTGGAGGCCGATCCGACGAGGGAGATGTACTGAAGGTGTTTAGGATGGGTGTATAACTCAAAGGAGATTCTAAACCCGAGAAAGCTTTAAAGCTGTCTCTTGACCCTGTCGGTGACTTGAAAGGAGGTGGTTCAAACCTAAAAGTAGTCGTTCGCAAAGATGGTAAAGCCGTCATATTTGGCCTGAAGACCCATGCCATCGCCCTCTACGACTTGGACAACCATAAATTGATAACAACCGAATTAACCCAGCTGAAGTCTCGGCTCAGTTCCCTAGACGAATCGACCATAAAATCGTGCACTTTCATTCACTGACCTTCTTACAGTCTGCCATTAAACTTATTTATCGTGATGCTCACTCAAGCCGGTACGCTCGAACACAGCCCAACTGGCAACTGGCAGGAGGTATAAACATGGCTGACGCAGTTCACTGGAGAAATGCATCGTTTGGAGAAGGAGCTACGTGATAAGTTCAAGTAGCTAGACGACTTGAAGTATACAATCATGCTTGACTCAGCCACAAGTTCAAGCTCCACCAAGAAGAGTCATTCTACAGAGTGTTCATGGAGATTATGGACCGGTTGACCAACGAGTTGGGAATGGCCAGATAAAAGTATGACAACATCGATAAGGAATTGGAACGCGATGATATGGTCGCAAAACTCAACAGAGAACTTTACTTTTTCCGGCAGGAGTGTCTCTTCCAGTCCCAACAGAACCAGAAACTCAAGGAGTAGATATCCGTTCTTAAAGCACAGAACGATGTGCTTAGTCAGGAGAAGCAAGAGATGAGGTCGGTTATGTTTAAGAAGAGGCTTCATGAGACCAGCAGCAAGTTATCCCGACACTATGAATACTCAGTTCCCCCTATGTCGCCAATGCTAGGGTCTAGTCAGAGTCGATACAGTCGAATATTGCCGACATCAGCCACCACAGTCAACCCTGAACAGTGGATCCAAATGAGAAACAGCTCGTTCAATAAGAGCTCGTTATCCCGCTCAAGTCCGGTAGATCGGATATCAGAGGCCCTGACAAAATTATAGTCAGGCGACCTTCCAATTGACAGCGACACGAAGAAATTCACTTTAGTGGAACGTCTCGACGACTTCTAACGTTCCATTCAGCGAATAAAATGCAAGATGGGGAAACCGGAGATTGGCAATCATATTACCACAAAGTCGACAGACAAGGATTCCCCGAAGAACTTTAAAGAAGTGCCTCTGAGGTACTCAAGCCGTAGCAAACGAATAAAACGGACACTGCCGATGCTCATCAACGATTCGGAACCCAGTTATTATGGTTGATCCCGTGTCTTGCTCATCTTTCAAAACGACTATTATATTTAAATGAAGAAGCATCCGCAGGACCCACCTGAAAACAAGCCGATGAAGTCCATGTCGCTCACCAAAAACTTGAAAGATCGGCTCTACGAAAAAGGTAAATCAATTGCTAGCCATAGGGTTTCATCAAGGCACTCTCCCATCGGTCAAGCGCACAATCAAATCTCCCATGTAGACGCTGAAGCCTAATACACAAGTTCTAGCTATCAACCTCAACTCGTATAAGACAAGGCAGCAGCAAGTTGAAGTGCCAATCCTGAAGCAGCAGAGCACAGTGTTTCAGGAGGGACGGATGCGTCGCGATTCAAGTCGTGGGTTAGAAGCCATGGCAACAATCACACACCGGCCGGTAATGCCGCAGCGCATTGAGTAAGAGTCAGTTGTGCCGTAAGCCTTCAGTGCAAGGGTACCCTCAGCCGAGAAAATGGGTAAGGAGTTACGTTTTACGCAGTTCGGTCTAGCTCTATGCGACTCACTTCTCAGCAATCTCAACGCGTTCAAACTGCCGGAAAGCAACCACCACCAGTCCCACCACTGCCAATTGTCCCCGGAAAATCGTTAGTGAGCTTTTCTGCAGGTGTCTAGTCGTTGCTGCGCACAAAGACAGCCAACTTCAACGATTCAGAAATGCGTAAAACCAAGCACCTGGTTGATAAAATATCAGGAAGGTACAACGTAGACAAGCGGTACCTCAGCAACAACTCCGGTTAAGACCAAATACCAGCCGAGACCTAGCGACCCATGACTGTACACCGTCAGGAGTAGTTTGTATCGACACGTCCGCAGACAAAGCTGGACAAGTATATCGAGTTGGTGCTCAAGAACGTTGCGAACGTCGACGAATTTATCTACTTGAAAAAATCCGATGGAGAGGATGACCCGTACGACTTGAGGGTGATCGACTACGATAAGATCAGTGATAAGCTCGGCACCAAGCAGCGGGAGTACTTCACAATAAGCAGGAAGGGACTGTGCCACTATATCGATGGCAGGCCAATAGAATTCATCCACCTTAACGTTTGGCTAGCAGAACGCAATACCTACGATCAAATTAAAGCTCTGAAGTTCTTCACGAAATTCCGCAAGTGGAAGACCCTTAAAATGTGGAAACGCAAGATTATGCGAGACAAGATCAATCAGTGTCAGGAAGCACTTGAAGCCAAGTTGTTCTGGCTGAGCTAGTCGTTCCGACCCGTTATTCTTGAGGTCAGGCAACATACAGTTGAACTTTAGTAACTCAGGGTGGTTACCTTCTCCAGCAAGCAGTCACTCAACTCGTCCAACACCTTCAACCTTGATGAGTTCCTCAAATTGCAGGACGAAAACCGGAAGATCGTGAAGAGTGCAATTCAAAACAAATCAAGCACCTGTCGGGATATCGTCAAGAAAGGGTTCAACAAAGCGATTGAAGGGCTTAAACGAGACGAAGAGAGCCTCCGCAGAAAAGATTAATAGGTTGGAAAGAAGAAGAACAAACCCAAAAGTTCGCTGGAATCCAACCGCGAAGCTGCTTACGAAAAGCTCGGCTTCAACGATAACATGGAGTACGAAATGAGAAGTCGGCTCCGCGAACTCTGCTGCCGGTTTATCAGATTTGCGTATTTGGCTGACTTTGTGACACTGTCCAGCTTACACTCCATCTACAACAACAGTCTCAATGATTTGAACAGGTAGCTCACAATTCGCATGAACAATCCGGAAGTCTTTGTGTTGAAAGATGCCAAGGACCGACCGCAGCAACAAATACTCTAGCCTCTCTTCAGCATCAATATCCAACCAAATTTCAAACCCATTCAACCCACACATCATACCACAGTTATCGAGTACATGCCACCACCAACTGGAACAAGCCACATTCGGGACTACCACATTATTGTACATACCCACCTCAAGATAAAAAAAGCTAAAGGTAAGGGCAGCAAAAAACGACTCCCAGGCGAAGACGAGGAATCAGAGTATGAAGACTTGAATGAAGCAACCAAGTATCAGCTCCCAACTGTCCTCCTGAGTCGTGAGTGGCTCATAATATCACCTCGGGACTCTGATTTCTATGTCGAGCTGATGACTACTATCAACGAAGGCCTGAACACCCTACAGTCTTTCGAGAGGTGGAGCCGGCACCACGACATCAGTGAATATGTGAATGTGCTGGAAGAGTGGGATGATAAGGTTGCAGATGATAAGTAAGAAGCTGACAGCAGGTTCCTCAACCCACAGGACATGATCGACACCAATGAGAATAGCCAATACCGGAGCACGATCAAGACTCTGCTAGAAAGGTGTTTCTACGAGACGTGTATGTACATTGAGGACAACTTTGAGAAGTTCCTCAAGATATTCTGGGAGAACCTTCGGATAGACTTCGAGATCTTTAAACACGAAAAGTTGTTCAGCCCCGCTTAATCGATTCAGTACTCTCTCGAGGCGCTGGTACATCAAAAAGACATGTTTGCTGCTGAGATACCAGTCGTAGTGGATCGAGGTCTGTTGAGGATCAACACGGAGGTTCTCAAGAAGACACTGGAGCCCAATCCCATCGAGAGTCTCAATAGGCTGTACATGCAACTGCCCGAATACCTAACCGTCCAAGCCAACACCTTGAAGGATTACCTCACCAAGTCAACTGCAAGCTTGGAGAGCTCCACATTGAATATTGACGACTTTGTTCGACAGACAAACAGCATGAAGTAAATATCCAAGAAGCTGCCGAAGTTCAAGGAGCGCATCAGTTTTGTAGGACAGGCCTTTACCGTTTTGGAACTTCTCAAAGGCCAGATCACTGCCAAGCTTCCCAAGGATGCCTCGAAGGACTGGAAGTTGACTGTCACGCAGCTGCTTCAAGCTCAAAACGCATTGGACGCGGCTATGTATGCCGCTGAAGAGAGCAGTGAGCGTAATCACGACAGGTTTGCCAAGGATGTGGCACAAATTCTGATTCCTAACCTTAACAAGGAAATTACGAAAGCTGAAACACTCGTCCAGGAGAAGAAGTACCTGCAGGCTGATACTCCTATGGAGAATGCTATCAAGGAGCTCTCAGAACTGGACAACTTGATCCGGAAGTTGGAGGATGACGCTAAGCGGTATGGGCATTATGAGGTTACGTTGGGACTGGCTGGCACTAAACTTGAAAACCTCGAGGCTTTACGGAATGACCTGAACGTACGATTGGAGATGTGGCGAAGCCTCAGTGAATGGAAGGAACTGACCTCCCAGTGGATTAACGGCAAATTCGAGGATATTAACACTGACTAAATAAAGCAGAAGAGCTAAAAATACACGAAGATCGTCAACAAGTGCGTGAAGAATCTCCCGCCAAACCCAATTCTCGACGAATTGAAGACTCTGCTCAGCACTTTCAAGGATACCATGCCAGTGGTAATTGCCCTTCGAGACCCAACTCTGCAACCCTATCACTGGGATGAAATCAAGACTATCATTGGAGTCGACTTCGTTATCGATAGCAACTTCACTCTCAGAAGTCTCATCGCACTTGGCTTCGACAAGCATCAGGACGAAGTTATCGAAGTCTCAACGCAGGCTCGGCAGGAGTCAATTCTCAAGAAGCAGATCGAAGAGAGTCGCACTAAATGGGTCAAACTCTAATTCGAGTCGGTAGCTTACAAACCTGAAATAGCTCGTAACAAGGATGCTTATGTGCTAACCCATGTGGAGGATCTGTATAGTGAGTTGGATGACCTCCTGGCTGGCTTTTCGACAATCCTAGGTAACCGATATCTGAAACGTCAAAGGCAGCAAGCAGAAGACCTCCAGAAAACGGTTTTCAACGCAATGCTTCTGATCGACGATTGGCTCGTAGTGCAGAAAAATTGGATCTATCTCGAAAACATTTTCTCTTCGAATGATATCAAGGTCAAATTGAGAGAAGAAAACGCAAAGTTCGATCAAGTCGATAAAGGGTTCAAGGCACATATGAGAGCCACCTTCCGAAGCAAACTCGTACACCGCAATCTCGGTCAACACGATACTTGGATCAAATATAAGGAAACCTTGGCAGATATTCAAAAAGCGCTGGAGAACTACCTAGAGGATAAACGCAATGATTTCCCGAGGTTCTACTTCTTGTCCAATGACGAACTCATCGAGATACTCGCCAAGGCCAACGATATTGAGGCCATCCAGCGCAACATGCGTAAGTGTTTCGAATCGGTAGCCAAGCTGCAGTTTGTGGAGGAAAGCAGATACATTCAGGGAGTCACCAGCCTCGAAGATGAGACCCTTAAATTGTACAAGAGCAACATTGCAGCCAAGGGTGAGATTGAGGTATGGCTGAAGCAGTTGGAGGTCAATATGGACGAAACACTTAGGAAGTTAATGTTTAAGGGCTACTCAGACTACTAACTAACCCGCGATCGTGTGAAGTTCATTGAGAGCCACCACTGCCAGATTACTCTCACAATCTGCCAGATCTTTTGGTGTATGGATTGTGAAGCGGATATGGAACGCATTGGCGATTGCCTTAAATCTCTGATTTCTCAACTCAGTCAACTCACCAACCTGATCCGAACACCATTGCCACCAATCCTTCGAAAGACCTTGGTGGCATTGATCACACAATAAGTCCATAACCGTGACATTACCGAAAAGTTGTACACAAGTGAAAACATCGTTGGTAAGACCGACTTTCAATGGCTTCAACAGCTTCGATATTATCTGGAAGGCGAGACTTCTGATACCCAGCAAGTGATTGTAAGGCAAGTCAATGCTGAAATCCGATATGGCTACTAATATCTCGGGGTTATGAGCAGGCTGGTTATCACTCCTCTCACTGATCGATGTTGGATGACCATCACTGGAGCACTCAACATTAAGCTGGGAGCGGCGCCTGCTGGCCCTGCCGGTACAGGAAAGACCGAAAGTACGAAGGACCTTGCTAAGGGGCTGGGTATGTTATGCGTAGTGTTCAACTGTTCTTAGCAGATCGAGTACAAGATGATGGGACGTCTATTTTCAGGATTAGCACAGCAAGGTGCCTGGTCGTGCTTGGACGAATTCAACCGTATTGACATTGAAGTGCTGTCAGTGATTGCTCAGCAAGTACTTACGATCCGAGTAGCTATGCTCCAGGGACACACTGAATTCCTGTTCTGCGAGAGAAATATCAAGCTGAGGGCTAACTGTGGAGTGTTCATTACTATGAACCCTGGATATGCTGGGCGTACCGAACTGCCAGATAACCTCAAAGTACTCTTCCGGCCGGTGAGCATGATGATTCCGGACTACCGATTAATTGCCGAAATTATGCTCTTTGCTGAGGGATTCGAGGAAGCAAAGGTTCTTTCCAAGAAGATGGTGCAGCTTTACAAACTATCATCCGAGCAACTGTCGCAGCAGGACCACTACGACTTCGGCATGCGTGCAGTCAAGAGTGTGCTTGTTATGGCTGGCTCACTCAAAAGAGCCGACAAGGATTCGTCCGAGGAGACTGTGCTCATCCGAGCAATGCGAGACTCCAATATTCCAAAGTTCCTCAAAGAAGATCTGCCACTGTTTAACGCACTCATCAAAGATCTATTCCCAACAAGTGAGATTAAGTAGATTGTATATCAAGATCTTGAAGCACAGGCCCGAAAGGCATTGTTAGCCATGGGGCTGCAAGTAGTAAACCCGCTTGTCACAAAAGTTCTCCAACTCTTCGACACCTTTAACGTCAGGTTCGGGGTGATGATCGTTGGGCTTACCACTTCAGGCAAGACAACTTGTTTCCAGACCCTAGCAACTTCAATGACTGAGCTCCGCAAAGCGGGCAGCTAGAACCCAGCCTATCAGATTGTCAAGACCCATATCCTAAACCCCAAGGCAATTTCGATGGGCGAGCTTTATGGTGAGGTCAACGAACTTACACAGGAATGGTCTGATGGTCTAGCTTCGACTATTATGCGGTCTTGTGTGTAGGAGTCTGATGCCACAAAGCATTGGGTAGTCTTTGACGGGCCAGTCGATGCTCTTTGGATCGAGAATATGAACACCGTACTGGACGACAATATGATGCTTTGCTTAGCCAACGGCTAACGCATCAAACTTCGGCAGGAAATGAAGATGCTGTTTGAAGTCAACGATCTCAGGGTGGCCTCACCAGCAACTGTCAGTCGCTGCGGTATGGTCTACATGATCGTGGAGGATCTCAGTTGGCGACCTTACGTTTTATCCTGGCTGGAACGATCGCTCAAGGAGAAGGACGGAGAACCAATGCTATCAGCCTAGCTTAAGAACTACCTGTACACATTCTACTTCGAGAGGTGTGTGGAGGGTGCCTTGAAGTTCATCCGCAGCAGCAAGTGTTCAGAAGCTATCTAAACTGCCGACCTCCAGCTTGTGGTGAGTCTATGCAACATCTTCGAAGTCGTCTGCTCGGAGTCATTCGGCTACAAGCCCGGTAAATTCGATAAGAAGAAGTATATTGGGTATGCTTTCACCTTTGCGTTTATCTGGAGCTTCTGTGTCAGCGCTAATAGTCGTCACCATGAACAGCTGTCACATGTGTGCAAGGGACTGATCGAGAATGTTATGTGGCCAAACAATGATGATGTTCAGTGCTTCTTCCTGGATGTGCAGTCAGAAATACCTTCCTTTGTGCATTGGAGCACACGTCTGACATAGTTTCACTACCAAAAGTAAAAGAGCTTCCATGAGATCTATGTGGAGACTCTTGACTCCCTCAGGTATTCGTTTGTTGTCGACCTCCTTTACCAGAATCAAAAACCCGTGTTCATTACGGGTACCAGTGGAACTGGCAAAAGCATACATCTCAGCCGGCTGCCTTGTGTACCGTTAATGCTGACCTCGACGACCTCACCTTTGATGCTTCAGCTTGCTATCGAATCCAAACTAGAGAAGATTAAGAAAAACCTGCTCGGAGGGAAAGTTGGTGAGGTTATGGTGGTCGCAATTGACGACACTAACATGCCTGATATTGAGGAGTACGGAGCTATGCCTCCAGTTGAGGTATTGCGCACTATCATCGATAAGGAGGGAGTTTGGGACCGCAAGGAACGTTTTTGGAAACATATTGTCAA